>Ga0101941_1000254_pt1 | contig 115267 bp, 95 predicted proteins | sample DewCreD2012metaG_3_FD_75242 | JGI IMG/M metagenome (GOLD analysis project Ga0101941, IMG submission 75242) | Hot spring sediment bacterial and archeal communities from British Columbia, Canada, to study Microbial Dark Matter (Phase II) - Dewar... ... | reverse complement strand
GACGTTCGACCCACTCCCTCACCTTTCATCCTCTCCCTCGCCCTAGCCAGGGCGAGGGAGAGGAGTCGACGTGGCTTGGTGCGACGGAGTGACGGTTTGCACATCGCAGTTGCACGGCAGACAAAAGACGCCTCTCCCTGGCAGGGAGAGGCCGGCGCGCAGCGCCGGGTGAGGGTGGATGCCGTCGTCGTGCGACCGCATGATCCCGGGTGACCGCCCACCACGGCCCCGCCGGGCGACCCACCGGGTCGCCCCTACATTGCCCGTGAGTGGGTTGGTCGACTGAGCGGACAGAACGCTGCCGTCTGTTCCCAACGAAGCAACAAAGAAACGCCTCTCCCTGGCAGGGAGAGGCCGGCGCGCAGCGCCGGGTGAGGGTCGCCCCTACATTGCCCGGGGGTAGGGTGCACGATGGTCTGAACCACGCGCGTTTCCGTGCGGCGTAGGGGCACGGCGGTGCCGTGCCCTGAAATGGTCGCGCGCACGTGGGCGCATATCACCACGTTTGCCCCACGGTGGCTGTGGATGGCGGCGAACCGGTGCCCACGATCCCAACCCTGGCGGCAGCACCGGCGAAACCGCGTGTGCGGGACGGCCTTTCTTGCCGACCGCAAACTGTTTTGGCAGAGGCGTCGCGAAGGTGGAGGATACGGAAGCCCGCGATTCGGCGAGCGCGCATGAACACAGGTCGAACAACTGGCAGTTGCCGTTCAACATTTCGGTGGGTGGCAAGCGCAGCCTGTCTTGCTGCATTTCACGCGTGTGGTTCGGACGGGGAAGCCGCGGGCGTAGGGACTGCTTCAGTGGAGCCAGTCGTGGTGCGTTATGTGGAGCGACCCGAGGGGGTGTTGGGCTGGGGCTCCCCACGGTTCACGCCGGACGGGAGCGGCATTTCCTTCACATTCGCCCACCGTAACAAGCCTGAGCGTCGCGACATTGGGGTGCTTTCCATGAACACAGGGGCATTCCACTGCTTGACGTGCGATGTGCCACGATCTCTAGGGTCGCACCTCTGGTTTCCTGATGGTCGCAGGTTGTTGATTTATTACTTCGGAATTTTCACGGACAACTTTTTCGTGTTCGATCTCGACCGACCAACCCAACTTCAACGCATCGAAGGCGTAAAAACCAGCGAGCTGACACACGATCGCTTCCCTGTGCTTTCGCCGGACGGCAAGCATCTGGTTTGGACCAAGGTTCGACTTGATGGATTCCACTTGGTGATGGGCGACCTGGTGCAAGAAGGCGACAGCTACCGCGTCACCAACATTCGCCACCTTTACCCGCCCCCGGTGACCACCGAAGGCAACCTGCGGGAGTGGGCTACCGCGCACGCCTGGTACGAAGCGAAGTCGTTTGCCGATGGCGGGAAAACCTTGGTGTTCGCGGCCACGCGCGACGAGGCTGCGAACGTCGATATTTACTTCTTGGACTTGGAGCGGGGCGGGGTGAGGCGGGTCACGAGCCACCCTGAGTGGGACGAAACGGCTGAGTGTTCTCCGGACGGCCGCTGGGTGGCGTTCGAGTCAACTCGCGCGCATGTCGTGCTGCGACTCTTGTCTTTGATCGGCATGCCCCCGCTCATCGATTTCGCGGCCGTGTTGCCGATCACCAACATGACTCTTACGGGCCCATTGTTCGCCACGCACGAGCCTTACTTGATCGACCGCGAGGGCGATCGGGGCTCGTACCACGGGCAACGCCTGAGCACGGAGGGAGATTCCGGATGGGCAACGCGGGACGGGGTGCGTTGGCACCCTGACGGTACCCGTCTGGTGTGGGGGGCGGTGTTGGGTCCGTCCATTCGCGATACGCACTTGGGAATCGCCACGCTGACTGCCCGTCAGCCAGCGCCACCCAGGGAGCCAACTGGAGTCCCACCGGTCGAATGGGCACCACCGCTTCAGGACGTCGGGCTGCGCCCGAACAAAATCGACCGCTTGCTTCCCGGCGCGATTGCTGGGCGCGCCCGGTTGCGGGTGGATGGGTCGCTTTTGGGTGGAGAGTTCGTTGTGGAGTTCGACCACTTGTCCGAGCGACCTGGTGAAGTGCTAGATGGCCAGCTTGCCATTTCTCTCGTCGCGTCGGACGTGGCGACGATTTCCGCTGACGTTCGCCGCACGGGCATTTCCCCTGGTTCCTTGAACGCCCAGCTGGAGATCCGGGGGAATCAGGCGCGGGGTTCGATCCAGGTGGAACGTGCCCGAGAGCGTTACGCCGTCGAACTTCCGTGAGGTGGCCGCCAGGAGAGATCCTTTGGAGCGAATTCCTCCCGGTGGCGCAGCGGTTCCGCAGTCTCGTTGGCGCAGAGCCTCCGACCACAGCCTTGGCCGAAGCGACTCTAGTCGTCGAGCCGCAGCCATGAGCGCGGTGCGCGCGCTCGCGCGGTATGTTGCCATGCTGGGGTTGCTGTCTGCTGGGTGGGTGAGTGCGAGTTGGGGAGCTGCGGCGGGGAAGATTTACGTTGCCCTCGGCTTTCACGCGAACTTTTACCATTCGTGGCGCGGCGATACGCCCGACGAAGCAGGGTTCGGGACCGACATTCGCGTGGTGCGGGGCATCCTGAGCATCCTCGACGAAGCGAACGCCCGCGGGCTCGATGCTCGTGGTTACTGGGAGTTCGACGGCTTGTTCACTCTCGAGTCGATCTTGCCACAGTACGCTCCGGACATCATCGCTGCCGTCCGCCGGCGCGTTCAGGATGGATTGGACGAGGTCATCCTGGCCCCGTACAACAACGGGATGTTTAGCGCGATGACGGCAGCGGAAATGCGCTTCAATCTGCGCGCCGCTGTGTCGAATCCCTGGGGATCCGGGGTGCAAGATTTGTTCGGGCAGTACACGCCGTTTTTGCGGCCGCAAGAGTACATGTTCACCACGGGCTCGATTCCACTGCTCGAAGTGGAAGGCATCGGCGGGGTCGTGCTGGCATACTCGAACTATCCTTTTACGGCATTTTCCAACTTCCTACCTGCATTGCCGGCTCATCAGCGCTTTGGCTTGCTGTGGTTGCAAACCGAGGAAGGCGGGGCACGAACGGTGCTCCTGCCGGCGGTGAGCATTGGCGACATCCTCAACTTCGGCAGCTTCGAGCAATGGCTTCTGGAGCTGCGCCGGCTGCAAACCACCGGGCAGGTACAAGGCGACTTGTTGCTCCACGTGAATTTCGACGCCGATGCAGAAACCTGGCTCCCGATGCGCATGCCACGCCTCTTGCGCTGGCTCCCGAACACCGGCGGCCTGCGCGAATACATCGAGGTCGTGAATCGCTACGACTGGGTGTCGTTCACCACACTCGGCGAGTACGCCGCCTCCCACGCGCCGGTGGGTACAGTTGTCGTGCGCCAAGATATGGCCGATGGGGCGTGGGACGGACAGTATTCCTGGGCGGAAAAGTGGCCGAGCCAGTGGCTGTGGACCCAAATCGAGCACTCGCGCTTGGCGGAGGAACGTGCGCAAGCCTTGGCCCGCACGACGGACCCGGAAACACGGCAGCGCATCGAACAACGGCTGTTCGACGGGCGCGAAAGTGCGTTTTTCGAGCGGATCCGCGCGCTTTCCACAACCCACTTTGGGATGAGCACGCCGCTGGTGAACGAGGAGCGGCAAGCAAAAGCCGAAACGATTGCCACTCGGGCTGCAAGTGTGGCGCGCGAGGCGGAACGAATTGCAGCGGAAGAGGTCCGTGCCCGTACGACCGTTCCCGATGAGTGCACCTATGGTCTGCTTGTGGTCGATCTCCGCCGGGACGGTTCCGTGGCGGACGCGCTGGTGCGCGTGCCCGTGTGGCTCGATCGTCGGCCTGCCGGCGTGCGCGCCCATACAGTGCCGGGCGGCCCGCTCGAAGCGGCTCTGGTAGACGTAGAAGACCTGCCCCATTCCGGAGTGCGGGCCGAGCTGTGGCTTCGGTTATCTCTCGCGCCCAGCGCTCAGGAACTTGTGTGCGTTCGCTTCGATCCTGCGAGCCCGGCGGAAGAGATGCTTCGGACAAACGAGCGGCAGCCGACCGAACAGCAGGGCGTGGAGTTCAGGTTGCAAAGCGACGGCCGCCCGGAGCGGCTAGCCGTCGCGGGCGTTACCATCGGAGGCACCGACTTCGTGGCCCCGTTCGTGACTTACCGCGTAGCTGGTTCGCCCCGCCAATTCGACGCGCGCTGGCAGCGACTCCCGGCGTCGACCGCCGAGGTGCGGCCTGCGCTGTGGCGTGAACGTGCTCGTGCGGTCGTTCGCCTCCCCGTGGAGAACGATGAGGCGGCAACCGACATCGAGGTCACCTGGAGCCGGTTCGCCAATGCGCCTTGGATCGTGGCCGATGTGACCGTGAAGTATCCGTACACTCCGAAGCGCGACTTGCTCAGCGGGTTGCAGCAGAAATTGCGCCGCCTCGTCGATTTGCGGTGGGTGGAAGTCGCACCGTTCCCGTTGCATCCGTTGCTCCGCGGCAGTCGAGAGCGCCCGTTGCGGATCTGGAAGCGGAATTGGCTGGGGGTGGTATCGTCCTACGACCTCGACTACGGGCGCATCAATCCGGCCAACGCATCGGTGGACGCATGCAACCATCAAGTCACGGCTGGTTGGGTGGCCGTTGCTAGCGAGGGAGCCGGCTTGTTGGTCGGGTACAACGCGGATAGGTGGGCTTCGCCTGCGTTTGCCCCGATGCGTTTACGCGAGGAGAGCGGGCGGCAACTGTTGTGGCTGAACCCGTTCGGCTCGTACCATGGGCGACAAATGGACTATGCCCATCTCGGTGGGTCCGGGATCGCGAACGAAGTTGCGGCGCGTGCCGGAGCGCAGTTTCGGCCGAACGGACCAAGCTTCAATGGCCAGACGCAACGCTTTTCGTTGCTGCTTGCCCCCTACGTGGGCGACGCACCGCCGCACGAGCTGCAAGCCACGGCCGAGGTGTTTTTTCACCCTCCCGCCGTCGTGTATGTGCGCACGCCGGTTGGTAGCGAAGTGCTGGTGCGGGAGGATTTGGAGCGTTGGTTTGCGGTGCACTCGGCCGAGGCGCCCACGCCGCTGCCGCCCGAACCGCCGCCCGCATTTTTGGTCAATCCTACCGAACAGGCGGCCCACTTGGTGTGGGATCCGCCTCGAGGAGTGAAGGTGCAATTTTACGAAGCAGCGTGGCGTCGGGCGGGAACGGAGACGTGGACGACCGAACGGGTGGACACTCCGCGTTTGGCCATCGAGGGCCTCGAAAACGATGTGGAGTACGAGTTTCGCGTACGGGCCGTTGGCGACGGTGGAAAAGCCGGGGAATGGGCGCCTGTGCAGCGGGTACGGATCGGGCCCGTTCGCGGCACCGGCTTCGGGCGAGAGGCACGGTCGCTCGACTGGAAGTTGGTGGCACGATTGTTTTTCCACTCTGCTCGCGCCGCCGTGGCGACGTGGATGCAGCGCTAAGCCAGAGGCTCTTTGCTCCAAGCGCCCACCGTGCGGACCAGCGTGGGCGGTGCGTGCGGCGTTTCCGGGCTTCCCCTTGTGTGGCGCCCGTTGCGCGCGGCGGCGAGGCATGTTCCCGTAGGCGTGATGCTCGCGCCCTCGCCGGCGCCGGACTCCAGAGTTGACATCCCGGCGAGCGCTCGCCAGCTTACGGTGCGCTGCGCGGCCAAGAGCCGGCAGCGTTTGCAATACTTCGGAACAGAAAGGAGCGAAGATCATGGATCCGGCTGCGAAGAAGACGGCGTTACGGATGATTCCATACGGTTTGTACATCCTCACTGCGGAAAACGACCGCGGCGACGTGGCCGCTGCCACGGTGAACTGGGTGACGCAAGCGGCGTTCGAGCCCCCGCTGGTGGTGGTTGGGGTCAAGGCCGACTCGAACGCGCACGCGTTGGTGAAGGAAACCCGGAGTTTCGCTCTGAACATGCTCGGCAAGGGCCAACAGTCGCTGGCGTTTACGTTTTTCAAGCCGGCGGTGAAGGAGGGACAAACGATTTCCGGAGAGCCGTTCGAGCGTGGCGTCACGGGCGCGCCGCTGTTGGTGCGGTGCCCGGCGTTTGTGGAGTCGCGCGTTGTGGAGTTCATCGAGCGCGGGGACCATTCCGTCGTGGTTGGAGAGGTGGTGGCGGCTGGGGTCCGGCAACCCATCGAAACGCGTCCGGACGACGCCATCCTGTGGCTCAAGGAGCTGGGGGAGAAAGTGTTTTACGGTGGCTGAACGTTGTGGCCGCGGCCGCACGTTTTTAGCACGCGCGGCCGCACGAGGCTGACGCGCTCGCGCAAAGCGGTGCGAGTGGGCAATGCGCTCCCTGCCTGGACGCTTTCTGTTGTTGCTGGTGTTACTGGCGGTGGTGGCGGTTGCCGTGTGGTGGCAGCACCCGGGTCGCGAAACAGAAGCTCCGCCGCCATCGCCCGAAGCGGTGCGCACGGTTGCTGTGTTCCCGTTCGTAGGCACCGACGAAGAAAGCGCGTTGGTGGGTCGCGGTGTGTTCCACTTGCTCAGCCATCGCCTGAGCGGGAACGGTGTGTGGCGGCGGCTTGCTCCGCAAAGTTTAATACGGCCGTCCGCACCAAATGTCGTATGGGACATCGAGCGCGCGCGTATGCGAGCGCGCGAACTTGGTGCCGCGGCGTTCGTTTGGGGAAGCGTGCAGGTTCGCGGGTCGGACGTGACGCTCGAAGGGAAATGGTTCGAGGTGGATGCTCCCGTGGCCGCGACTGCAGCGGAGGCAAGTGGTGCTCTTCGGAGCTTGCCTGCGCTGGTGGATCGCTTGGCAGAGCAACTTGAAGCACGCCGGATTGCGCGGGACGAGGTACGCATTGCGCGCGTGGCGGCAGTTACTTCCGACTCTCTCCCGGCCCTGCTCGCGTACGTGCGCGCCGAGGATGGCCTCGGCGCGGGCGACTTGGCCACCGCGCAACACGAACTGGAACAAGCAATCGAGGCCGACCCGCAGTTCGCTCTCGCGTATTTGCGACTGGCAGAGGTGGCCGCTTGGCGCCGCCAGGACGAGCGCGCCGCGCAAGCGCGGCAAAATGCTTTGCTGCTGAGCAATCGCTTGCCGGTGCAGGAGCGAGCGTTCGTGGATCTCTTGCTGTTGCGTCTACGAGGGCAAGGAAACGAAGCCGCAAGTGGGTACGAAGCATTCTTGCGCAGCCAGCCGTACGAGTGGGAGGCGTGGTGCGGACTTGCGGATTTGCGCTGGGAACAAGGCGATGCGGCTGGTGCGTTACAGGTTGTCGAGCGCGTGCGCAGCCTGTTGCCGAGCGATGCCGACGCGTGCGGCGCGCGAGCACGCGGGTGGCTGCACGAACGTGGCGGATCGTGATTCGAGCCACCGCCTCTAGTTGGACGCGGGTTCACGGGGACCGAAGAAAGAAAAAACGGCGAGGTCTACTAGACAGCTCGTTCGACAACCTGCTAAGGGGCGTTCGTCGTTGTTTCTTGTTCGCGTGGCCCCGGCATCGGGCTGGCTTGGTTGCGGAAGAAGAAAGAACGGTAAGTCAGCTCGATGAGAAGGAGTCACACCATTTCCACCAAAGTTTTTGTCGGCAATTTGAATTTCCGCACGTCCCAAGAACAACTCACGCAGTTGTTCTCCAGCGCAGGTGAGATTCGCAGCGTTTACCTGCCATCCGATCGCGAAACCGGCCGCCCCCGCGGTTTTGCCTTCGTAGAGTTTGCTAGCGAGGAGCAAGCGGCACAAGCGATTCGCCAGTTCGACGGGCAAGAAGTCGACGGGCGCAAGCTACGTGTGAATGCGGCGGAAGAACGTGCGCCGCGCTTCGGTGCGGGTGGCCGCCCGCGCCCGGGGAACGGTTCTCCGACGGGATGGTCGGCTCCCGCAGGCGGCGATTTCTTGCACCGCGACGAGCCACGCAACTTCAAAACCAAAGGTAGCCGGCGCAATCTCCGCGCGCGCAAGCGCAGCCTCAATTACTGAGCGCGCCGCTCCGGTCCTGCAGGCCTGGTTGCCGGCCCGTATTGACCGGAACCCTGCACTCGGGACATCCCGAATGTCAGGAGGAAGGTGTCGCCATGATCGAACTGTATACAGCGCCAACGCCCAACGGGTGGAAAATTTCCATTGCGTTGGAAGAGCTCGGGCTCCCGTACCAAGTGCGCGTCGTGAACTTGCTCGCTGGCGAACAAAAGCGGCCCGAGTATCTGCGCTTGAACCCGAACGGGCGCATCCCCACGATTGTCGACCACGACAACGACGACTTCGTGGTGTTCGAGTCGGGCGCGATCCTCGTGTACTTGGCGGAAAAAACCGGGCGGCTGATGCCGAGCGATCCGAAGGGACGCTCGGTGGTCTTGCAGTGGCTGATGTTTCAAATGGCGGGAATCGGTCCGATGATGGGACAAGCGAACGTCTTCTATCGCTACTTTCCCGAGAAAATCCCGTCCGTGATCGCGCGATACCAAAACGAGTGCCGGCGCTTGTTCGAGGTGTTGGACACCCGTCTGCGCGGTCGCGAGTACTTGGCTGACGAGTATTCCATTGCGGACATTGCCAACTGGGCTTGGGTGCGCACGTACAAATGGTCCGGCGTGAACATCGAAGGACTCGACCACTTGCGCCAGTGGATGGACCGGATGGCAGCGCGCCCGGCGTGTCAGCGCGGCGTGCAAATCCCCGCACCGGTGGAAAGCCTTACCCGACCGGAAAACGAGGAAGCGGCGAAGGCCTTCGCTGAAGCGGCGCAAAAACTGCTCCAGCGCTGAGCCTGCTGTTCCACCCGGAAGTCGCGACGCGAACACAACCGGAGAGCCGCCGCCTCCCTGCTGCCCGCGCGGGCGCGCTCGTGCCGTGGAACCGTGCTTTGGGTTCGTTTCTGCCTTGCGTGGGTCGGCCGCCCAGCGCGCGACTGCGTTCGTCGAACGCCGCGCGCGAAGACGCCCCGGACTGTTCCCGCGTTGTGGGCTCTTTCGGGCGGTGTCGTCGTTGGATGCTGGCGACGGCGCCCAAGCCGCATGGCAGCGTTTTACCGTGGCTCGAGGTTGCCCGGTACGAGATGCGCAGGCTGGCGGCGGCCCAGGTTGTACTTGTGCATCCGATTGCGAAGGACGTTTCGGGAGATGCCCAGCAGACGTGCGGCACGCACTTGGTTGCCACCGGCGTGTTCTAAGGCGATCTCGATCAAACGGGATTCCACCTGATCGTACAAACGCTGGGGGGCTGCGGCGACGAACTGTTGGAGGGCTTGGCGGAAGGCCAATTCGCAGCTCGAAGCGTCGTTGTTGTTCGTGGCGCGGGGGAAGACCGACATCAGCGGCCCGAGCTGCAGATCTTCCGCTCCAACCAAGCTGCCCGGTGCATGCAAGCAGGCACGCGCCACGGTGTTTTCCAATTCGCGCACGTTGCCTGGCCAAGGGTGGTGCAAGAGGGCCGCTTCAGCGTCCGGAGTGAAGCCAATCAACGTGCGGCCTTGTCGTTCCCCCTCGCGGAGCAAAAACGTGCGCGCAAGCAAGAGAATGTCGGCACCTCGGGTGCGCAAAGGCGGCACTTCGATGCGGAAGACGTACAGGCGGTAGTACAAGTCGGCGCGGAACGCACCGCGGCGCACACGTTCCTCGAGGTCGGCGTTCGTGCTGGCGATGACCCGCACGTCGACCGCCCGAGGTGTGTTGGCGCCGAGCGGAGTCACTTCTCGAGTTTGCAGCACACGCAGCAACTTGGCTTGGAGGGGGAGTGCCATATCGCCAATTTCATCGAGGAGTAGGGTGCCCCCGTGAGCCAGGGCAAATTTGCCCGTGCGTTCTGCGGTTGCGCCCGTGAAGGCTCCTCTCTCGTGCCCGAAGAGTTCCGCCTCGAGGAGTTCCGCCGGAATTGCTGCACAATTCAAAGCGACGAACGGCCCTGAGGAGCGCCGGCTGTGCTCATGAATCGTGCGGGCAACCAGTTCCTTTCCGGTGCCGCTCTCGCCGGTGACGAGCACCGTGGCATCGGTCGCGGCAGCGCGACCAATTTGTTTGTAGAGCTCCAACATCACCGGACTGTGCCCGAGCAATTGTCCGACCCCTGCGTTGGGGGATGGTGCCACGGCGGGCTCTGACTGCCGCGAGACGATCTCGTGTAACAGCCGCCGCAGCGTCGGAACGTCGACAGGCTTGGGGAGGAAATCCCGGGCGGCTAGGGCTGTCGCTCGGATGACCATGTCGGTACTGGCGTAAGCCGACATCACGACCACGGGAAGGTCGGGGCGTTCCGCACGCAAGCGTGTGAGCAATGCGAGACCGTCGGCATCCACCAAGCGGACGTCGAGAAGCACCGCGTCCAGAGGCTGTTGCTCTACGATGGCGATTGCATCCTCGCCGGCGAACGCGGAGTGGATTTCGAAGTCTTCGGCCAGGGCCCGCTGAAACGAGTAGTGCACGTTGGGTTCGTCGTCGACGATCAAAATTCTCGGCTTCATGCTGGTAGCCATACGGTTGCTTTGGTTCCTTGTCCGGGTGCGGAATCGATCCACAGCCGGCCACTGTGGTTTTCGACGATGCGCAGCGAGATGGCCAAACCGAGACCGTGTCCGCCACGTCGGGTGGTGAAGAACGGTTCAAAAATGCGCCGCCGAAGTGCGGCACTGATTCCCGGGCCGGTGTCGGCGAACTCCACGGCGATGCCGCCGGTGCGCCGCTGCACGGCCACCGTGAGGGTGCCGCCGCCAGCCATGGCTTGCAGGGCGTTCAGGGTCAGGTTGAGAAAGACTTGTTTCAGTTGTGCTCCGTCGGCCCACACCAGCGCTGGGCGCTCGCGCGCTCCCCAAACGATGCGGACGCGCTCCTTTGCTGCCTGTGCCCGTACGAGCAAGAGCGTTTCCTCGACAATTTCCCCAGCGTCTTGCCGACGAAACTCTGGAGGCCGCGGGCGGGCAAACTCCAGGAACTGATCGGCCAACAAAACTAACCGCTGTACCTCGCTTTCGATGACCTGGAGATCGGCCAGCGTCTGGGCGTTGCCATTTGCTTGCTGGCGCATGGCGTAGAGGAGGACCGCAATGGTGTTCAAAGGGTTTTTGATCTCGTGTGCGAGACCCGCGGATAAACGGCCGAGCGCGGCCAGTTTTTCTGATTCGCGCAGGTGTTCCCCGGTTTCGAGAGCCTCTCGGTAGAGGCGGGCGTTCTCGATGGCTGCCGCCGAAAGTTGCGCGAGCAGCGACAGCACGTCGACCTCTTGTGGCCGGAATGAGCGGGGCTCGCCGGTGTACACGTTCAACACACCGAGGTTCCGCTGCCGGGAGCGCAGCGGCAAACACACGAGCGTACACAGTCCTTCGCTCACAGCCAGGTCGCTAGAGAGAAAATCAGGGTTACAGCGTACGTCCTCGATCACAGACGGCATGCCAGTTTGCAGCACTCTGCCAGCGACGGAGCCCGCAATGGGGAGCGGCCCACGGGTGAGATACGCCTGGGGCGCCCCATCTGCGGCAGCAAGTTCCAGAACGCCGTCGCGCTCGAGCAGAATCGAAACCAGCTTCGCTTTGAGGGTGCGGCGCACTTGCGAGGCGACGCGGTCGAGCACGTCGCGAAGATCCAAGCTGGATGCCAGTTCTCGGCTTGCCGCAACCAGCGCCAGGAGGGCTTCTTTCTCGCGATGCGATTCCTGTAAGGCGTAAGCCCACGTCAGCGCCGGTATGGAATCACGAAGGCGCTCGCGCACCTTCGCTTCGAGTTGGGCCGGCGACGTGCCCATCGAGCTGCCATAGACTTCCAGTTCTGCAGCGAGTCCTTGCCCGAGAGCAAACGAGACCCGTAGCACGGGAACGTCGCATTCCTGTTTCGTAACGCTGCCTGGCAAGGTGATGGGTGTGGTTCCAGCAGCCCTGGCTTCGAAGTGTGCGTCCGTGGGCTCTGCTTGCCGGTCGCGAGGTGCGTAACTGGCAACGCAGTGGCGCGTTGCTCCGTCGTCGGAACAGCCAATCCAGAGATGCGCGCGTGCGCCGCCGCTGGCCTCGGTAGCGGCGCGCAAAATGTCTTCGAAGAGTCGCTCAGGATCGAACCGCATCGTATCCGAGAACGGCAAATCCGGTGCCACGCCGGAATCGGGCTCTATCCGGCAAAGGCAGCGTCATGCGTTGCTGCGGCGCTGGGCAGGTGCCCGTTTGTCGTGCATCCTTGGAGGCATGACAGGTCAAACGGAAGCGTGACCCTGAGCCGCCTCCGAAGTGAGCGAACGGGTGCGGAAAAATCCGGGCTGCAGTGCGCGTGAGTGGGAGAGCTGGTCCGCGGGAGAGAAGCGGACGAGCAACACGAGGGGCGAGAGAAGAACAACCACAGAGCCCAGCAAAAGCAAATTGTCGGCAAGCGGGGTTGCGCCACGGAACAACCATGCGGCAACGACCGCGCCTAGGTTTCCCCCGGCCGCCACCAACCCGGACACGGCGCCGACGGCTGTGGGGTGCAGGAAGGGCACCACTCCGTATGTCGCGCCGGTCGAGAAATTCACGAACAAGGCAAAGATCACCAGAGCGACGACGGCGAGACCAAGGTTGCTCGACTGTGCGAACGCCGCCAGCGCAGCTCCTTCAACAGCGAGGACCGCAAACAACAAGTAAACTCGCCCGTGTAAACCCAGCCAGCGGGCCAAGGAGTCCGAGGCGGCTCCGCCAGCCGCCCGTGCAAATACGTTCGCGAGCCCGACGATGCCCGCCAAAAAACCCGCCTGCTGTAATCCGAGCCCAAACCGGTCGACGAAGTACAGTGCAGCCACATTGTGGATGGTGAGCTCCACACCGAAACAGAGCCCGTAGGCGAGCGCCAACACCCACGTGCGCAGATCTGCAGCCGCTGCAACGAGCCCCGCCCAGGGCCGGGCAGAGCGATTCCCGACACCTTCGCGCTTCCGTGGAACCCAGTTGCCGCTGGGAGTATCGGTCGTCCACCTCCAGTACGCGGCCGCACACAAAAGGAGCAGGCCAGCGGGTACTGCCATCGTGACGCGCCAGGCCTGTTGGGCGGAAAAGCCAGCCGCAACTGCCAGTGCAAGGAGGGCAGGCATGGCTACCTGGGCTAAGCCGCCGCCCAAGTTGCCCCAGCCAGCAGTAACCGCGTTGGCCGTACCTAAAACAGCGGGGGCGAACATCTGGGTCATGTGAAACTGAGTTACCACGAAGGAGGCGCCTACGATGCCAATGGCAAAGCGCGCCAGGATGAACGCGCCGGGGCTTTGCACGAACGCGATGCCCGCTACCGGTGCAGCGCTCGCCACCAACAGGCAAGTGAACACCCGTCGCGGGCCGAAGCGATCGCACAAGGTGCCGACGACGATCCGTGCGACAATCGTCGCTGCCACGCTGGCGAGCATGCTGTCGCTCACGTCCACGGGCGAGAGTTGCAAATCCTCGCGGATCACCGGCATGAGCGGCGCCACCGCGAACCAAGAAAAAAACGCGGCGCAAAACGCGATCCACGTAAGATGGAATGCACGCATGGGCGCCGTATCGATGCGAAATAACTCGATGCGTTGCGCTTTCCCCTGTTCGGTCACAAGATCCACCTCCGGTTTGCTGCCCGTCGCAATCGACGCGCCAAGCGTCGGCTCGCAGCTCAGGGTTCGTGTGCCCGCCGCCCTGCCGGCACGGGTGCTTGCCAGGCAACAGTTCCGGGGCCAGTCCTGCTGCGTGAGGGACAGCCGCGGGACAGCGCCGTGGCGTGCAGGGGGAACAGCAAAGTCGCACGAGCGTTGGCAAAGAGGTTGCACCATGCGCGCTGCGTGCAGCTCCAGACGAACGTAGATGCGAACCACGTGTTCGGTGCCCCGGCGGTGGAAGCGTTTGCCACGCTACATAAGCGCGCCGCGCTGCCGGCGAGCGGAGTGTATCGCCACCCGATTCCATTGCGGGCGCCCAGTTCCGGAGAGCAGTATGCGTTCGAGGTCGATCTCGACGCCTGCACTGGCTGCAAGGCATGTGTGACTGCGTGTCACGCCCTCAATGGGCTCGATCCTGGAGAAGCCTGGCGCAGTGTCGACTTGGTAGTGGGTGCCGAGGATGCTGCAGGGGGACTGCAACACGTGACCAGCAGTTGCCATCACTGCCTCGATCCCGGGTGCATGCACGGCTGCCCCGCCAATGCGTACGTGAAAGATCCCCGCACAGGAGTAGTTCGCCATTTGGACGACCTGTGCATTGGTTGTCGGTACTGCACTTTTACGTGCCCGTACGGCGCCCCCCAGTACGTGCCGAGGCTAGGAATTGTTCGGAAGTGCGACCTCTGTGTGGATCGCTTAGCCGGCGGCGAAGCACCTGCGTGTGTTCAAGGATGTCCGAACGAGGCGATCCGCGTGCGTTTGGTGACCACGTCCGAAGTTCGTGCGCGCGCCGAACGCGGAGATTTTCTCCCGCATGCGACCCATCCTGGCCTGACGAAGCCTGCAACGGTGTACCGCAAGCGCAAGTGGCCTGAAGGAGCGCGGCTCGCAGACTTCGAGCGGTTGCGACCCGAAGAGGCGCACCTTCCCCTTGCCGTGATGCTGGTGCTGACCCAAGCTTCGGTCGGCGCGGTGGTTGCCGGACAGATGGTGCAGCACGCTGGCGCAACGCCAGCTTCGTGGGCAGGGATTCATGCGGCGCTTGCCCTCGGGGCGGCAGTCCTCGCTCTCGGCGCCAGCGTGTTGCACCTTGGACGTCCCTTGCGCGCCTGGCGGGCGATCCTCGGTGTCGGGCACTCCTGGCTGAGCCGCGAGGTGGTGGCCTTCGGCCTGTTTGCCGCGCTGTCGGCGGGCGCCGCGGCGCAGGAACTTGGCCTCCTTCCTGCCCTGAGCCCCGCCATGCGCCAGGCATGGGATCTGGGCACGCCGGCGGCGGGTGCAGTGGGATTGTGGTCCTCGGTGATGCTCTACCATCGCACTGCGAGGCCACTTTGGAATGCACGGCGGGTCGCGGTGCGCTTTGTGCTGTCGGCGGTGGTGCTGGGAAGTGCCGCGACGCTGCTGTGCATGGCCATCACCACGCACGGTCCAGCCAGTGCCGAGACGGTTCGCTGGTTCCGGATTTTGGCAGTTGTGTTGATCGCTGGCACGGCAGGGAAATTGGTGGCCGAAGGTGCAATCTTCCTTGCGCGGAAACGGGGCCCCGGGGACCCTCTCGGACAAGCAGCGCTCTTGTTGCTCGATACGCTGTACCAGTGGACGGTCCTACGCTTCCTGCTTGGTTGGCTCGGAGGCGTGGTGCTGCCCGTGTTGCTGCTGTTGCCCCAGCGGGCCGGGGCACCGCTGCCCGCAGCGGGTACGGCGGCGGCTACAGCGTTGTTGCTTGCAGGGGAGCTAGTCGAACGCACGCTGTTCTTCCGCTCCGGTGTGGCCCCGGGGCGAGGAGGGTCCAAGAGATGATCCCCATGGGCTTGCGTCGGTGGTTGAGGCCACGCCGCCTTGCTGAGGAGCTGGCTCGGGTGGACGGTGGATACGGACTGGGTCAGGTGCCTGCCCGGTTGCGGCCTGAAGCTGTTGCAACGCTCGTATGTGGTTACTGTTCCACAGGCTGCGCATTGGACGCCCACATGCGCGGAGGGAAAGCGGTCAACCTTTCTCCCACGCGCGCGTACCCGGTCAACATGGGCAAGGCGTGCCCCAAGGGCTGGCAAGCTCTTGCGGTCCTCGATGCGCCGGACCGCGCAACGCATCCTTGGATGCGCGACGAGCAGGGCCGCGTGCGGCGGTTGTCGTGGGACGATGCCATCGAGCTGTTTGTCAGGCGGATTCGGCAAGTGCAGCAGCGCTATGGCCCTCACGCTGTCGCCTTCCTGGGTACGGGCCAACTCCCCACCGAGGAATTGGCCTTTCTTGGAGCGCTCGCCAAGTTTGGCATGGGGCTGCTGCACGGCGACGGCAATACGCGCCAGTGCATGGCGAGCGCGGTGGTGGCGTACAAGGAGTGCTTTGGGTTCGACGCTCCGCCCTACACGTACGCGGACTTAGAAGAAAGCGAGGTCATCGTATTGGTGGGTGCGAATCTCGCCATCGCCCACCCGATTCTCTGGCAAAGGGTGTTGCGCAACCAGCGGCTGAAGGCGCTGGTGGTGATCGATCCCCGCACGACGGAAACCGCTTTGGCGGCGAACTTACACGTACGGTTGCGACCGAAATCCGACCTCGTGCTGTTTTACGGGCTCGCGCACCTGTTGTTGCGCGAAGGATGGTACGATCGCTCCTTTGCTGCGGCGCACACGGTGGGACTGGAAGAGTTCGCTGCTGCGGTTGCTGCGTTCCCGCCAGAGCGCGTGGCACAAGAAACGGGTGTCGGCGTTGGTACGCTGATCGAACTGGCCCGGCTTGTAGGCACGAGCAGGCGCGTGTCGTTCTGGTGGACCATGGGTGTCAATCAAAGTTACGAGGGCACCCGCACAGCCCAAGCACTGATCGCCCTTGCGTTGCTCACCGGCAACATTGGCCGACCGGGGACCGGGGCGAACTCCGTTACCGGGCAGTGCAACGCGATGGGTTCTCGGCTGTTTGCCAACACCAGCTGCCTGTTGGGTGGCCGGGAGTTTGCAAACTCGAGGCACCGGCAGGAGGTAGCGGAAATCCTGGGGATCGACGTAGAGCGGATTCCGAGCACGACGGGCTACGCCTATCCGGAAATCGTCGAGGCCATCGCCGCGGGACGGATTCGGGCCTTATGGGTGGTGGGAACGAATCCGCTGCATTCTTGGATCGGAAGGCGAGACTTCGAGGAACTGGCCCGTGGTTTGGAGTTTCTAGTTGTCCAGGACATGTACGACACCACCGAAACCGCGCGCTGCGCGCACCTTTTGCTTCCTGCGGCTGCGTGGGGCGAAAAATGGGGCACCTTCATCAATTCGGAGCGCCGCTTTGGCGTGATCCGTCCAGTGCGCCGCCCTCCCGGAGAGGCACTGTCGGACTTTGCCATCTTCCAACGCGTCGCCGAGGCATGGGGTGTGGGCCCGATGTTTCGCCGCTGGCGAACGCCAGGGGACGTGTTCGCGATTTTGCGGGAGCTCTCCCGCGGACAGCCGTGCGACTTTACCGGAATCGCGAGTTACGAAGCCATCGAAAAGGCCGGGGGGATCCAGTGGCCGTGGCCGGAACGTTGTGCTGGTACACGTCCGCCAGTGCACCGCCGCCTCTTTGCCGACGGCCGGTTTTTTCACCCGGATGGAAAGGCGCGGTTTGTGTTCGAGTGGCCCCGCCCGATGCCGGAACCTCCCGACGCCGACTATCCCCTGCTGTTGCTCACGGGGAGGGGAACGGCGGCTCAATGGCACACGCAAACCCGTACCGGCAAGGCAAAGGTGCTTCAGCGGTTGTACCCGGCACAAGCGTACGTCGAGATCCATCCGAGCGACGCGGCGCGCTTTGGCGTGCGCTCCGGACACCTCGTGTTTGTCGAATCGCGCCGGAGCAAGGTCCGGGTGCATGCGTGTGTCACGCCCACGGTCGAACCCGGCCAAGTGTTCATGCCCATGCATTACCGGGAAACGAACCTGCTCACGCAGGCAGCGTTCGATCCGTACTCGCGGCAGCCTTCTTACAAGGCGTGCGCGGTGCGGGTCCGGCCAGCCGTGCACTGGGAAGAGCCATGAGCACTCAGCGTACGATCGTCGTAGTCGGCCATGGGATGGTGGGCCACCGGTTTTGCGAGGCGCTTCGGCAGCGCGACCCAAAGAGACAGTGGCGTGTGGTGGTGTTTGGGGAAGAACCACGAGCAGCATACGATCGAGTGGGACTGACGCAGTTCTTTGCGCATCGAGACGCTACTCGCCTCGGCCTGGCAAAACCGGAGGTGTACCAGGAGTGGGGCATCGAGCTTTTCATTGGAGAACGCGTCGTTCGCATCGATCGCACGCGCCAAGAGGTGGAGACCAGCCGCGGACGCCGAGTGTCGTGGACGGTCCTGGTGCTCGCCACGGGTTCCTTCCCGTTCGTGCCTCCGGTCGCAGGAACCGAGCTCACCGGAGTGTTTTTGTACCGGACGATCGATGATCTCGAGCGCATTCTTGCCTACGCGGAACGATGTCGCTCCGCCGTGGTGATTGGCGGTGGCCTTCTGGGTTTGGAGGCGGCAAAAGCGGTGTACGATTTAGGCCTGGAAACGCACGTGGTCGAGTTTGCTCCGCGCTTGATGCCGCGGCAGTTAGATGAGGCCGGGGGGCGCCTGCTGCAGGAAAAGATCGAAGCCTTGGGCGTGCGCGTGCACGTAAACAAAGCCACGCGGGCGATCGTGGGAAAGCAATGTGTCGAAGCAGTGGAGTTTGCCGACGGATCGCGTTTGCCTGCCGATATGGTGCTGCTTTCTTGTGGGATTCGGCCGCGAGACGAACTCGCCCGCGAAGCGGGTCTGACTGTCGGTCCCGCTGGTGGCGTAGTGGTAGACGACGAATTGCGCACCTCGGATCCGCGAATTTTCGCCATTGGCGAAGTCGCTGTACATCGGGGGACGATTTACGGCCTGGTGGCACCTGGGTACGAAATGGCTGAGGTCCTGGCAGCAAATCTTTGCGGGGAGAAGCGGACATTCGAAGGCAGCGACCTGTCAGCAAAGCTCAAACTGTTGGGCGTCGACGTTGCCAGTTTCGGCTCGATCGATCCCAGGCAAGGAGCGGCACGCAGCGTGGTGTTCGAGGACCCCTTTGCCGGTGTGTACCGGCGGCTGTTCTTCAACGCTGAAGGCAAGCGACTCCTTGGTGGGATCTTGGTTGGGGACGCCGAGGACTACAGCACGCTCCGCGCGCTTGTGCGCTCCGGGGGGCCATTGCCTGCTCCTCCTGGAAGTTTGGCGCAGGGGGCGCGGCCGCGAGCCGATGGAAAGAGCGTGACCGCTACGGCACTTGCGGACTCGGCAACCGTATGCGCTTGCCACAACGTAACCAAGGGACAGATTTGTGCAGCGATTCGCGAGAAACAGTTGCTGCGGATCGAGGACGTGAAAGCCTCGACCCGCGCGGGCACTGGCTGTGGTGGCTGCACGCCGCTGGTACAAGATCTTTTGGCGAGCGAACTTGCTGCGGCAGGGAAGTTGCGACGCCCGCCTCTGTGCGAGCATTTTGCCTACACCCGCCAAGAGCTGCTGCACATCGTGAAGGTGAAAGGCTACCGGACCTTCGACGAACTCTTGCGGAGCCACGGCCGCGGCTACGGGTGCGAAGTGTGCAAGCCAGCCGTGGCCTCGATCCTTGCGAGCTTGTGGAACGAACCGATTCTCGACCACGCCACGATCCAGGATACCAACGACCGGTTTCTCGCCAACCTACAACGCGGTGGGCTTTACTCGGTCGTGCCCCGTGTCCCTGGCGGAGAAATCACTCCTGAAAAGCTCATCGTGCTGGGCCAGGTGGCGAAAAAGTACGGGCTGTACACGAAAATTACCGGGGGCCAGCGCATCGATTTGTTCGGTGCCGAGTTGCCACAGTTGCCGGACATTTGGGAGGAACTCGTGGCGGCTGGATTCGAATCCGGCCACGCGTACGGCAAGGCAATGCGCACGGTGAAGAGTTGCGTGGGCTCCACGTGGTGTCGCTTTGGTGTGCGCGACTCGGTGGGCTTCGCCATACGCGTGGAACTGCGTTACCGGGGCATTCGAGCGCCGCACAAAATCAAGGCCGCAGTTTCTGGCTGCATCCGCGAGTGCGCCGAGGCGCAGAGCAAAGATTTTGGGCTGATCGCTACCGAAAAGGGCTGGAATCTGTACGTGTGCGGGAACGGGGGGGCAAAACCACGGCACGCCGATTTGCTCGCGTCGGACCTCGACGAGGAAACTGCGATCCGATACGTCGACCGCTTTCTCATGTACTACATCCACACCGCGGATCCGCTGACCCGAACCAGCGTTTGGCTGGAGAAGCTCGAAGGCGGCATCGAACACCTGCGCGATGTGGTCGTTCACGACCGCCTCGGAATCGCCGCAGACCTGGAGCGCCAGATGCAACGGTTGGTCGAGACCTACCAATGCGAGTGGACCGAGGTGGTGCGCAATCCAGAACGGCGCAAGTGGTTCCGCCAGTTCGTGAATGTTCAGGAACGCCAGGCGGACATCGGCTTGGTCGAAGAACGCGGCCAGAAGCGGCCCGTCGATTGGCCGGCGAACGCGTCGTTGCCGCCGCCGGACGAGCTGAGGCTTTCGACCGGCCACACCCTTGCGGAAGAACTTGCCAACGGAAACCGGCGGTGGGTGCGAGTGGGGCGCGTGGAGGACTTTCCTCCTGACGGAGCTGCCGTCATCTTGTACGGGAACACCCAGATTGCCGTGTATCGCTTTGCGAGCCGCGGGGAGTGGTATGCCACGCAAAATGTTTGCCCGCACAAGCGGGCTTTGGTGCTCTCGCGCGGCCTGTTGGGCGACCACGGCGGGGTGCCGACGATTGCTTGCCCTCTGCACAAAAAGCTGTTTGCCCTTTCGACCGGCCGCTGCCTTTCTGGGGAACCCTTGGCAGTGGCGACGTTCCCAGTGAGTGTTCGTGACGGTGCCGTGTGGCTCTACCTTCCGCCAGAATCGTTTCTCGACGAGGCACTTGCCACCGAGCGCGTAGCGCTGGGGCGCGGTGCCGCGAGCGCATGACCGGTTCCGACCCCGAGGGTGCCAAGACACCCTCGACGCACGATCCTGGCGGCGAACGACCCCGCTGGCCGCCGCGCAAGACCCTGTCGACGCGGAACCCGACGCGGCCGTGCAGGCACCTACCCGAGCATGTGGCCTTACGCGCGAGCGCCCTCGCATGCCGGGCGCGGAGCGGCAGCACGTTGAAATTGGAAGTTGAGCGCCGGTTGCTCACGCGTGGGGAGCGCGCCCACGGGTTACGGAAGATCGATCGGGTACGGGTCGTTCTCTGCCGGCGGCCGCTCCTTTGCGTTGGAGCCGATTGCTGGAGATGTGCTACGCTGCGTTCATGGCAAAACGCAGACAGAGCAGCGCTGAAGCGGACTTGTTTGCCCAGCAGGCGCAAGCTGCTCGTCGGAAGGCCGCACCACTGGCGGAACGGATGCGTCCACGGTCGCTGGAAGAGTTCGTGGGGCAGGCGCACTTGCTGGGCAGCGGGAGACTCCTGGGTGAGCTGCTCCGTGGCGGAACACTGCCGTCGCTGATTCTTTGGGGTCCACCCGGATGCGGAAAAACGACCCTGGCGCTGCTGCTTGCGCAGCACGTGCACGCGGACTTTGTGCAGTTTTCCGCCGTGCTGCACGGCGTCAAAGAGTTGCGCGGGATCATCGACCGCGCCAAGGAACAGCAGCGCTTGTACGGCCGCCAAACGGTGCTGTTCGTGGACGAAATTCATCGTTTCAACAAGGCACAGCAGGATGCGTTTTTGCCTTATGTGGAGGACGGCACCTTGACCCTGATCGGCGCCACCACGGAAAATCCCTCGTTCGAAATCATCGCGCCGTTGTTGTCGCGCTGCCGGGTGTTGGTGCTGGAACCGCTGGCCCGAGAAGACATCGAAACGTTGCTGCTCCGCGCGCTCCGTGACCAGGAGCGCGGCCTCGGCGGCCGCGGCTTGGAGCTTGCCAGCGATGCGTTGCACTTTATTGCCGAACACGCGCAAGGCGACGCCCGCGTAGCCTACAACGTTTTGGAATCGGCTGCCGAGCTTGCGGCACTTCGCGGACTCCAACGGATCGACGTCGCGCTTGCAGAGGAAGCCGCGCAGCATCGCGCTTTGCTGTACGACAAAGCGGGAGAGGAACATTACAACGTCATCTCGGCCTTCATCAAAAGCATGCGCGGTAGCGATCCCGACGCAGCGGTGTACTGGATGATGCGCATGCTGGAAGCGGGTGAAGACCCGCTGTTTATCGCGCGCCGCATGGTCATCTTTGCTGCCGAGGACATCGGGAACGCCGACCCGCGCGCACTCATGGTGGCAGTGGCCGCCAAGGACGCGGTGCACTTTGTCGGCCTCCCCGAGGGGTGCATTCCCCTCGCGCAGGCCGCAACGTACTTAGCCACGGCGCCGAAGTCGAACGCTGCCTACCGTGCGATGCTGGCGGCAAAAGAAGACGTACGGCGTCTCGGGCCGTTGCCCGTGCCGCTTCATTTGCGCAATGCCCCGACGCCCCTGATGCGGGAGTTAGGGTATGGCCGCGGCTACGAATACGCGCACGACTTGCCCGGACACTTTACCGACCAGCCACATTTACCGGCCGAGTTGCAAGGGCGAACGTACTACATCCCCAGTGACCAAGGAGAAGAAAAAGCCATTGCGGAGCGCCTTGCGCAGTGGCGGGAGCGCCGCAGGAAAAGGAGCGACGATGCGTAACCAGCGTGGGCAGACAAGTTGGGTGGCGATCATTGCAATGGCGGTGGTGGGGGTGTTGTTGCTGGGGTTGCCCTTGCTGCTGCACTTCTCCCAAAAGCGACACAACGAGTTGCAGTTCGACGTGGAAAAGGCCTTCCCGCCGGGGGAGCAAGTTGCCAGCGGGATGGTGTTCGCGGAAACTCTTGCGCGCATCGTGGAGCACGAACTCGACAGTTGCACCGGCTGGCGCCCGAACGATTTTGTGTTGTGGGGGCCAGCATTGTGGGCGGATAACAATTCCAACCGCCAGCTCGGAATTCTGCAAGCCGTGCGCGAAAGCACGCGGGTGTTCAAAGATCATCTAACCAAGGTGTCGAGCGATCAATTCGACGCCAACTTGGTGCGCGCCGATACGGCGTTCCGTAACGACTTGTTCAAGTTTTGGTTCCCCTCGGCGGAGTCGAAGCTGCGCGAAGGAGTGAAAGCCCTGCGTACTTACCAAGACGGGCTCCGGGCAACTCCGCCGCGGTCGCGCCCCATCAACTTACGCAACGTGGAGCTCATTCGGCTGTTTCAGGCATGGACGGATTTGCTGGGTGACGTGCATGCGCGCTTGTACCGCACGGATGCCGGGTTTTTCCGTACGGACGACGAGTTTTACTACTGCCAAGGAATCGCCCATGCCCTGTACTACCTCGTGCTGGCCGTGGGGCACGAATACCGCGAAGCGTTTGCCGGAAGAGCAGTGCTCGTCACTTTGCTCGGAGAAGTTGCCCAGCCGCTGCATCGTGCCGCGACATTGAAGCCGTTGCTGGTTCTCGATGGCGCACCGGATGGCTTGTTCGCAAATCACCGCCGCAACCTCGACGGTTACATTTCCGAAGCGCGGCAAAAAATGTACTCCATCCGCGAGGAATTGGAGAAGTAACGTAGCCTGCGACCTGGGTTTCGTCCCTCTGGTCCGGAATGCAGCCTGGGCACGCCAGGCAATGCGTGGAGCCGACTGCGCGGTGCAAACCGCCCGGTGAACAAAAGGTCGCCAAGTGTGCCGAGGGTGCAGCCAGTGGCTGCAGCGCAGCTCACGGTAAGGCCAACAGTTTTCCGCTCTTTCGCTCTGTACCACCGCGTGCCCGTGCGTGGCGCTTGCAGGTCTACGGCCACTGCCCTCTCTTTTCGTGCGGCGTTCGCGGGGATCAGCGGCGGAGTTTACTGTTGAAAGACCGCTGGATGCTCTGCTTGTGCTGCCATGACGTGCGGAAGCATGACTTGCAGCAAATCCACCCGAGCATCGAGCTGCTTCCCGATGCCACTGAGCAAGCCCATCACCCGCAGTACCAGCAGAATATCCGATGGCGCTTCGACGATCGGGTTTTCGCGTAGCACTCGCACCACGTTGTCCCGGATCGCTTCGACCAGTTCTCCGTCGGCGTAAGCTTTACCGCTGCGTGCGACGTGGCCCAAGAACGCCTCCCCGAGCGTCAGCAACGTGCTGGGATCGGAACGCTTTGTGCGGAAGCCCAGTTGCTGAAATGCGCGGGCGGCGGCGTCGCGATCTTGCAGGAGGATGGCAGCCGCAAGTTGAGCGAGCCCCGCGCGAAAGCTTGCAGGAAACGTTTTCGCAAGGCCGAAATCCAACAGCACCACCCGTGGGCCCGGTTGTACCAGAATGTTTCCCGGATGCGGGTCGGCATGAAAAAAGCCGTCGTGCAGGATTTGATGGCAAAACAGTTCCGTGAGTAACCTCGCCAGCGCATGCCGGTCGATGCCCGCTCGGTCGAGGGCATCCACGTTGGTGACTTTGATCCCCTCGACATATTCGAGCACCAACACGCGGCGCGTGGAGAGTTCGGAGATCACGCGAGGGATCGTGACATCGGACCTGTGTGCCAGGTTTTGACGGATGCGCTCGGCGTTCCGAGCCTCGTTGAGGAAGTCCAGCTCGAGGGGAACGTGGCGCTGGATTTCGCGCAATACCAAGCGCAAGTCGAAATTGCGCTCGATGCGAGCGAGGAGGTCGAACAAGATCCGCAAATTTGCCAAATCGGCCTCGACCAAGCGCGCAATCTCCGGGTACTGAATTTTCACGGCGACCTCGCGCCCGTCGCGCAGGCGAGCACGGTGCACTTGGGCAAGGGAAGCAGCCGCGAGGGGAGTGGGGTCCCAGTCCGCGAACACCTTGCTGAGAGGTTGACCAAGTTCCCGCTCCACAAGCGGGGCTAGCACCGTTTCAAATGGGCGGGGAGGAACGCGGTCCTGCAGTTGGGAGAGCGTTTCGATGTACTCGTCGGGGAGCAGGTCTGCTCGCGTGCCGAGGAATTGGCACGCCTTGATCAGCAAGCCTTCGAGGCGAACCGCGGTGCGGTAAATCGCCCGAGCCGAAGTGGCATGCTGCCGGTGGTACATCCAGCTCACGCGTTCAGAGCCAAAGAACTTTTCGAGGAGCTGGATGGATTTGTAGCCGGCGTAAATTTTCCCCAATGTGCTCGCGACGCGAGCAAAGCGCTGACCTCGGTGGTGCAAGGGGCGGGTGTTGCCTCGCGCCGCGGGCGCCACGTCGTGTGCGGTGGGGGCTGCATTCATGAACGCCGTTCCTACAGGATTTTGCCGCGCAGGCAAGTGGCGTGCGCGTCCAAAGGCCGGGCGCTTTACGCCAGCAGCACCGCTAGGATGCCGGTAAGAAAAATGCCGTCGAACGTGCCGGCCCCACCAATGGACGCCACCGGTGCACCGAGTCCGGCGACTTTGCGGAGGTTGAGCAAGTCGGCACCGATCAGCGTTCCCAAGGTTCCCGCGATATAGGCGACGGCCGGTTCGTGATCGCTCGACAACAGAATCCCGACGAGGGCGGCCAGGACTGGTGGCACCAACATTGGCATGGCGATACCGAGACCAGGGAGCGGACGCGCCATCCGATGCACGACGGCCGCTACAATTGCTGTGCCCAACACTGCAGGAACCCACTCCCCGGTCTTGGCCAAGAGATAAAGCGACAGCATCACGGGGACCACGGCTCCGCCCACGTTAACGGCGATGACGGTTTCGGGCACCACGGCTCGGGGCACGACATAGGTAACTCCGAAGCGGCGAATGGTCACCGCCTGAATCATGCGCTCGCCCGCAGGAACCCGCCCAACGGGAATGTTCACGTAGCTTCCCAGCAGAGAGAGTGAGAGCAAAGAGAACAAGTGCTGCGGAGGGATCCCGAGTTTTTCGTAGGCGATCGAGATCAGGCCAATTTGCAAAAAGGCCAGCAGGAGGAACAGGACCAGGAACAGTGCGAGAACAAACGGCAGTGCGAGAGGAAAGAAGAGCAGGCTGCTGGGCCGCATGACGAGGGAGAGTTCAATCTGCTTGGGCTTTTTGACAAGCGGGGCGTTCTTGCAAGCGCTGCACGTAAGCCGTCAGCACAGGATGGTCGCCAAGCAGCCCGAGCAGTGAAGCCCACACGAGGGTCGAGCCAATCATCACATCGGCCGCGGTAAATTGCTCGCCAAGCAAATACTTCTTGCCCTGCAACGCTTCGCTCAGCACTTTGGCCACCTCGGCAAATTTTTGCGTTCCCTCCTGCACCGCTTTCGGCGAGCGTTCGGCTTCGGGCAGCATCATCGTGTGTTGAAAAATTTGGATGAGCGGCGGCTCGAGCGTTGCCACAGCGTATACCATCCACTGGTAGTAGAGGCCGCGTTCGGGTGTTCCGGGAGCTGGCGCCATGCCTTTTTCAGGGAATTTGTCGGCTAAGTACATGCAAATTGCGCTGGACTCCATCAGCGCGAGATTGCCGTCGACCAGCGCCGGTACGGTACCGTGCGGATGAATGGCAAGGTACTCCGGCCGCTTGTGCTCCTTTTGCCCGAGGTCCAAGCGGACAAGCTCGTAAGGAACGCCCATTTCTTCCAAAAGCCAGCGCGGGCGGATCGAGCGCGTGCGCGGTGCGTGATAGAGTTTGAGCATTGGTCACCTCCTGGAGGAATTCTCCGCAGCATCCTGCCCGAACGCTCTTCGTACGTCCATACGGGACCAAGTCGCGAAAAAGCCCAGGGGAGGCCGCTTTCTGAGTAGTACCGCTACCTCCCCTGGGCAGGAACCGCAGGTTCAAGGCGTGGGCGTGCGCGGAGTGCGAGGAGTCCGGGTCGGAGTGCTCGTAGGCGGCAGCGGCGTCGGCGTGGGCGAGGGGGGCGGACCACAGGAGTCGACCGAGATTCGGCATTCGCGCGTGCACACGAGCGTTCCCGCGCCGAGGCCAAAGGCTGCGCAAGTGGGCCGCTGACATGGGTTCGGGAAGCCCGGAATTGGACTGCCGCCCAGGGCGCAGTCGGCGTTCGAGCGGCATGGCACCCGCTCCGGCAAGCGGTCGACACAAAAATTTCCGATGGTCAGCCCATCGCATTCCTCCGGCGCAGTTGTCGAGAACAGGGCGACGAACCCATCTCCGCAACGGGCAGGTACGCAGGTGCTCAAGCAGGAATCATCGTCGCTGAGATTCCCATCGTCGCAAAGCTCTCCGGGATCCACCACGCCGTTGCCACACAAGGCGAAACGAGGCGAGTCGTCCCCCGCACAGCTTGCGAGGATGCTCGAGGTGCAACCAACCGCAATGGCGAACAGGAGAGTGCGCAACGCTCGGGAAAGAATCCGAGGAGAAATCGTCGGGAACGTGCGAGTCATTCCAAATCCACCACCACGCTACAAGCGACACCTTCGACAGTGAATCCGCTCGCATCCGATGCTTGTTGCACGGTGCATCGGAACTCTTCCTCGGCGGGGCTTTCGCTGCCCGAGCAATCGTACAGAACTTCTAGTAAAGGTCCCGCATCGAGAGTTGTTGAAGTCACGTATGATACGCGGAGCGCATTCGGGGTTGGGCCGGCCAGGGAAACCAGTTGAGCATCGAAGAAGCCACCAGCGTTGCTCACGTCCAAGACTCGGTCGGGAAGGGCGTCCGGAGGTAAGCTGACTTTGGTTGCGGGAAACGCGAGGTCCAGCGTTACCCCGGCCAGGTCGGTGACGACGTTGCGATCGAGTTCTAACGCCACGGTGACAACCGCTTCCTGGCACGCGCTCGAGGGCGGGCAGCCACTCAAGGCGTTGTTGACGGCAGCAATGATCTCGTCGATCGTGATCTCCCCGTCGCCGTTGGCATCGCCGACACGGCAGTTCGAAACTGGCTGGATGCCGAGCGCGATGTTCACCATCGTGATCAGCTCGTCGACCGTTACCTCACGGTTGCCGTTGCAGTCGCCGACGCAGCCAAGACTAGGCGGCGCGGTGAATGCGCAAAGCGCAGCGGTTGCTACGAGGATCCACCACAACGAAACGGACTTCTTCTGAATCTGCATTGGCTTTCCTCCTTGTGGTTCACATGTTGTTGCTGTTCGAGAGAACACCTTCGTCAGCGCAAAGAAACGGAACACGTGACACCGCTGATCGGCTGGAAGCTCGTGTCGTTGGCTTCTTGTACAGTGCAGCGGAATGCCTGCGCCGGGGGTGGCGAGGCATTGCGGCAGAGGTCGAACTGGATGCGGAAGAGCTGGTTGCCGGTGATGGCGCGTGTGCCGACCAACGCAACCCGAAGGGCAAAGTCAAAGTCGAAAATGTCTGCTAGGAATCCGCTCGGTCGGTTAGTCACGCGGGCCCCGACCGTGCTGTCGGCCGCGGTTCCAGGGATTTGAACGGTACCGTCCGGGTACTGAACCACCACGGCGATCGATCCGACGGCACGCGGCGAGGAGAACTCCACGACGGCTTCGAGTTGGCTTCCGGAAGGCGTGCAGGTGATGATGGTGCAGTCTTCTGGGCACAGGTCGGCCGGCGGATTGGTGACGGTATTGCCATCGTCACACGTCTCTCCCGGTTCCACGATGCCGTTGCCGCAAACCGCTGGTAGCGGCGTGAATGTAGGTGTTGCCGTAGGTGCTGTCGTGGGCGTAGCGGTCGGGACTGGAAGTGTGGGTGAGGGAGTGGCGCTCGGTGTGGCCGAAGGCGTTTCGGTTGGCGGCAAGGGAGAGGGCGTATCGGTCGGGGTGGCGCTCGGTGGTTCTGTGGGCGTTGGAATTCCCGGTGGACAACCATTTGGGTACTGGAGAATGTTGTCGATGACACGCAGCAAGTCGCCCACTTCGATGACACCATTGTTGTTGACGTCGCCGCTCGGGCACGATCGGGGCAGTGCCGCACAGCCCCCCGGCGAACCCTCGCAAAGAAGGATCAAGGCAACCATGCGGGTGACGTCGGCTGCGGTCACGGATTGATTGCCGTTGCAGTCGCCAGGACATGCCCAAGTTGGTACGGCGGCAAGACTCAGGCCGGTGACGGCGGCAAGGATGCGCGGACGCAATCGAAGGAACATGGCCCGTCCTCCTCTGTCTTCAGAACGAGTAAGTGAGTCCAAGGGAAAGCTTCGTCCCCGTGGTAAAGCGCTTTTGCACCAAGTCGGCTTGAGTGAAGACAAACTGGTCGTTCAGGAGGTTCTCGGCGCTCAGCTTGATTTGAATCGGCTGCGAAAATACCGTTGCCTTTGCGAGATAGACTACGTCCACTTGATCGCGGCGTTCTTCGTACACTTCCGGGATCAGCGGCCGGCGGGTTTGCGGATCTTCGTCCGGCGGGCCAGCTGCCTCGATGCGGCGCCCCGCGGTGTTGTACAGCAAGCGCAGCTCGCCCCAACGGTCGTGTCGGTAAGATAGATTCGCGTTGACGATGAACGGGGCTTGCCCTTGGAGCTGTCGGCTACGGATCGTGCCGGATTCTTGAAGAATCTTGGCTTCCGAGTCGACCCAGGTGACGTTGGAGGTGAAGCTGAACCGTTCGAGCAACCGGTGGAGGCGTCGCAAGGCGATTCTTCCCTCCAGCTCCCAACCCAAGGCTGAGGCGCTTTCGGCATTCCGCGGCTTGAAGACGCGGTTTGGACCTTCGTAAAAAACAACTTGCTCGATCGGCCGGGAAAAGTCTTTGTAGAACGCGCTTGCAGAGAGCAGCTCGGCGTCGCCAAAGAACCACTCCCAACGCAAATCGTAGTTGGTAATCGAGGCCGTTTGCAGAGTGGGATCCCCGGCTTTGGTTTCAAGGGAGCCTTGCTCGGGATACTGCGTGGGGGACAGTTCGCGTAAGTCAGGACGGGTAAGCGTATCGCTCCACGAGAGGCGAATGTTCATCGACTCGATGGGCCGGTACCGCAAGCCAACCGCGGGCACAGGGGTCGTATCGGTGCGCCGCAGGGGCACCGGAACTGCATTGGCGCCGAAAAACCGCTCTTTCAGATGCCAGTACTCGGTGCGTGTGCCAGCGTACAACGTGACTTCGTGGGTGCCGCCGTTTTGGCGGAACAGCGGAACCTCGAGCCCGAGATAACCGGCGATGAGTTCCTCCGAGGCTGTAAACGAGTCCCGAGGCTTCGACTCTTCTCGGAAGCCGACGCCGCGATTGAAGGGATTGGGCCCGAGATTTTGCGGAGCAAAAATTTGCTCCGCTGGCAGAGCCTGCAGTTCGGGGACGTCTTTGACGTCGAAGATAAATTGCCGCAGCCCCTGGTCGCGCTCGCGGAATGTGTAAGCGGAGCCAAATTTCAGCTTCGTTCCAGTGAACCGTTCCGGGAGCTGTGGCACCGGCAGCTCGAAATCGAGCGCCGAGTCGGTCATCCGTTCCTCGAGGACGCCAAAAATCCGACGTCCGCCAAAATTGTTGTTGATGAAAATGTTTCCCTCGGTGACGTCGCGCGTTTGCAAGCGGCCATCGGGCTGGTCTTGAGTCGTGTACCCGTACGCCGTGCGCCAGTGCGTCTTGAGCGCGGAGAGGCGATGTTCGCCCCCGAATTGGCCAAAGGCCAAGGTGTCCACGGTGTAGCGGAAGCGGGTGAAGGACAAGGTGTGTCCGGTGGAGTCCTCGGTGCCGATGGAACGGCGGGTCTCGTCGGTCGCGTTCCGATTGACCAGTGCCCGGAAGAACAACTGGTGCGCTTCGCTCAGCCGGTAGCCTGCGCTGAGCAACCCACCGAGACGGGCCTCGAAGCTGCTGACGCGGTTGTCGAATCGGTCGGCGAATTCTGGCCGGTCCCCAGCGAACAGTACGTTGGAGCTGACTAAGTTTTGCCGCCCGTACTCGGTACGGTAGAGTCCCGCCAAGCTCAAGCCGAACGGTCCCCAAGTGTTGCCCGCGCTGAAGGAAAGCCCGAGGTTCGGCGGAGCCGAGATGGCTGAAGGCTCCCAAATATTGTCGAACGCGCGCGCAAAGGCTTGTTGGCGTGCGATCGTACGGTTCACGTCGGCCGGATGGTCGGGAATTCCATCCGGCAAGCGCCGGAAATGTTCTCCAAGGCCAAAATAGTCTGCCGGCCCAGCCGCGCGGTACGTGTCGAACCGTTTAAAGCTTACGTTGGTGTTCGCTCCAGACTGAAGCCCGAAGCTGAACGTACGTTCTTCCGGGAACGGCTTGAGAAAAATGTCGGCCAGAGCACCCGAAAAGTCGGCGGGCAGTTCGGGCTGAAACGTTTTCACTAGAGAAATCGACTCGATGAATTCTGCGGGAAAAAGGTCGAGCGGCACGACGCGCCGTTCGGGATCCGTGCTCGGCAGGCGGCTACCCTGAAGTCGTGCCGTGGAGTAGCGTTCGTTCAAGCCTCGGACGTTAATGTACTTGCTGTCTTTGACCACCACGGCCGGCAGTCGCTGCACCACTTCGCCGGCGTCGCTGTCCGGACTTGCACGAATTTCTTGCGCACCGATGTTCTCGCTCACCGTGGCTGCTTCCCGACGCAGTTCGAGCTGCACCCGACCACTGGCACGTTCGGCTTTCGCCACCACCTCCACGGTTTCGGTTGCGGCTCCTTCTTCTGGCGGAAGGCGAAGCTCGGTTTCCGTGGTTTCGCCGCTGCGCACGATTAGGTTTTGTACGCGAACACTGCGGTAAAACGGTGCGTACGCACGCACTTCATAGCGCCCGGGCGGCAATCGGAATTCGAAATTCCCGTCGACGTCGGAGCGCGTTTTTTGGGGCGTGCCGACGACCTCGACGCCCGCGTCGATAATGGCCTCGTTCGTGCGCGCATCCCTCACCACTCCTTTTAAAACGCCAGGGGCTTCTTGGCCCTGTACGCTCCCGCAAAGCGACAGCAGAGCGGTCATCACGAAGGGCAAATACGCTTTTGCCTTGGGCCAACCCCGCGTCGGATTGCTCCAGCACTCCTGAGACTGCGGCATGCGCCGAGACAAGCACCGCGGTGTGTGCGGGTGGTTACAGCTTTGTGAACTCTTAGTGAAAACGGCCGCCGCGGATTTCACGAAACGTTCGTGTTGTCGTGACCGAGTGTTCACGAGCGCACGGTAATTTGGGGCGCGTTGAAAAAGTGAGGCGGAGAAAACACGCGAGCGCGTTTCTCCGGTCGAAGAGAATGTAGGGCGCTCGGGAAAGGAGGTCGCGACCAAGTGGGAAGAGCACGAGCAAATGCAGAACAGATGTCGTTCGGGGGAATAGGAACGTTTCCTTTGTCCGCACCGAGGAAGCGTCCGTTCAGAAAAGAACTGGTGCGGCAAGAACTCGAGGAGGTTCGAGGATGAGAAAACGAATCGTCATTGGATCCAGGATGTGGGCGCGCGCATTGAGCGCGTGCTTAGCAGTTGGGTTTGCCCTCGTGGGGCTGCGCGCCGCCGCTCAGGATGGGCCGAAGTGTTACGCCGCCGTCGGTGCAGAAGTGCGCGGCTTAGGTAAGAGCGCGCAGTTGAACCAGGAGAAGTGCCACGGACTTGCCCAAAAAGTGGGGGTGCGTGGCGGGTTGTGTAACGATGTCGAGGGCCTGCCGTTTACCATTATTTCGGGCGGCAAGTACGTGGCTGATCAAAACAAGGCGCTCTCGAAATTGCATGATCCGGCGAAAGGCAAGTGCCCACAGCCCGCCGCCAGTGCGGCGACCGACATGTTGCCGGGAGACTCTTTGGCGAACAAGCTCCCTTCGATCGCCGGTCTCGCCACCGAACGTGCCGGCAAGCTGCTTGGCAATGCGGCGATTGGTGGAGATTTGGCGAAGCGCAAGTGTTTCAAGGTCATTTCGTCCGCGCGCCGAGCGATTGCGGACAGGATGATGAACGAGGCGCTGAAGTGCCAAAAAACCAAACCGGTGGGGAGCCCGCTCGACCCGACTTGCCTCGATGACACCCCGCTGGCGAGTTTTCTGAGCGGCAGGCAAACGGCAATTCAAGCAGCGTGTACCGGCCTGACCGGAGCTCAGGTGGGGAGCTGCGATCCCCTTCCCACCTGCGTGATCGAAGCCGCGCTTGCCGAAGGGAAAAGCCTCGCCACCCTTGCATACCCCGGGGAAAACTGCACCAAGGCGACACCTTCGGCCAACGCGCGGACGGCAACGATCAATGTGCAGACACCCACGGACTTGGGCGGCATCACGGTCCTGGTTCGGTATCCGCGTTTCGATGCAGGAATCGACGAGAATGGCTCGAACATCGATGTGTCGGGCCGCTTCACCTACTCGGTGGCGTTCTTAGATGCGTTCGACCTCGATGACGCAGTGCGGATCTCTGCAGTGGATCCTGTCGGGATCTCGAGCGGAACGTTGGCGAGCGTCAAATTCGACGTTTGCCGGCCGCTGATTCCCGAGGGGCGTTGCAGCGTAACCACCTCGCAGGCTTGCACGGACGCTGCACAATGTCGGGCCCCGGCGTGTCCTTCGTGTGCGCCCCAAAACAAGTGCACTGGAGATGGGACCACGACGTGTACATCGGACTCCCAGTGCGTGGGGAACGGAACCTGTGGCGAGAAGTGCATTGCGCAAGGACGGTCCTGCAGCGTGAGCCAGTTCCTCAATTGCGCGACCGACGCCGACTGCCCGGCAACCGAGACCTGCTTGTCGCAACGTGCCCTGACTACGTGCGAGGTCGAGTCGGCCTCCGACTTGTTCGGCAACCCGGTGTCTGGCGTGAGCTGCACGGTTTCCCTCACCGAGCCGTAAGGCAGCGAGGAACTAGATCGTTGCGAACTTTGCTCAACGAAGAAGGAGAAGAAAGATGAAATTCGGTAGTTTCCAAAAATTCAGGACAGGACTGTGCTCCCTAGCGTTCGCGGCCGTGTTGTTCCGGGCAGCGAGCCCGGCGTCTGGAGCGTGCACGGGCGACCCGAATGGCGGTGGAATTACGTTGGCGGACGTTGCCCTCATGCTCACGTGCATCAATAACCCCTCCGCCGCGGCGTGTGCATCGGCCTGTGGCGGGCAAGGCATTTTGAATTGTGCGGACGTGAACCTCGACGGCGTGTTGAACATCAACGACGCGGTGATCGTGCTCAACGAGACAAGCCCCGGGTGCAAGCGCAACGTGGTGCCGATGTGCAGCAGTCCGGGACCGGTTCTGCCGTGCGGGACGACCATCTCTGCGGACATCACGAGCAACGTGGTCCTCGGGTCGTGCGAGTACTTCATCGACGGCACCGTATTCGTGCAACCAGGGAATGTCGTGACGATCCGCCCCGGCGCAGTGGTCAAAGGGCGGAAAGTGTCTTCGGATGGAAGCCCGTCGGCGCTCGTGTTTCTCCAGGGCGACTGCTCGGATGGAAACCCGTTCAGTGCACGGATCAACGCAGCCGGCACGCCGGCAAGCCCGATCGTCTTTACCTCGGACCAGCCCGTGGGCTCGCGTGCGGCGGGTGACTGGGGAGGCGTAGCGTTCATGGGTTGTTCCCAAGTGAACTTGCCGGGTGGTTCCGGGACGCCGGAGGGGCTCGTGGGCGTGGTTTTTGGCGGTGGCGCAACGCCGATTCTGAATGAGAGCAGCGGCTTGGCCCGTTACGTCCGGACCGAGTTTGCCGGCCGCGAGCTTGCGCCCGACAACGAGTTGAACGTGTGGACGATGAACGCCCTCGGAAGCTGCACGCAGTTCGACTTCCTCCAGGCTCACATGGGTAAGGACGACGGGTTCGAGTGGTTTGGTGGCACGAACAATTTGAAGTATCTCGTTGCAACCGCGAATGCGGACGACCAGTTGGACTGGCAGCTAGGGACGGTCTCCAAGGTGCAGTTTGCCCTCGCGGCCCAGTACGCTGGAAATATCGACACCGCGGGCAGCCATGGCTTCGAGTCGGACAACAACGAAAATAACTTTGCTGCGACGCCTGTATCCGACCCGCGCTTCTGTAACGTCACCGTAATTGGCGGAAAGCTGCAGCCGGGTCACCCTGCGGGCGATTTCTTTGGCTTGTTCCACCGCCGCGGTACCGGCGGGCAACTCGCGAACATCCTGGTGACCGGGATGGACGACGCCGCAATTCAACTGCGTGACGCTGCGACTGGCCAGCATGCCTGTTCGGGTACGTGCTTGGTTTCGGGGAACCCGCGAACCGACGGTGTAGCAACGTGCGACGGAAGCCCGTTTACCCTCGGCGGCGCGGCACCCATTCTGCGCCACTACAAGCTCCTGCTGTTCAATAACGGAACCGGCGGAACGGAGCTGTGCCGGAACAAGACGGGTTCTGGGAACACGGGAGCCAGCTGCAACTCCTGCGAGTATACGAACCTCTTGGTGGGCGCTGGCGAGATCTACACGGCCGACCCCGGCCTCACCATCGGGCCGTTCCCGTCGCCTGCTGTCGTGGATCCACGACCCGGCAACCCTGGCGCTGTTTCGGGCGGTGTAGACTGCGGGGCGCTCTTTGGCGATCCCTTCTTCACCACTGCCACATACATCGGTGGCTTCGATCCGAACGGCGCGAACTGGATGGTGACTCCGGGAGGCTGGATCAGCTTCGTTACGCAGTAAGGCGGATGCGGTCTGGCAAAGGGGCGGTGCTGCAAGTGTATCACCGCCCCTTGCCCTTTTCTTGTGCGTTCGAGGAACGAGCATGATGGAACGAGACTGGATCAAGAACGTTTGGATCGTATGTGCAGGCGCCATGTTGGTCGCGAGCTGTCGAACCGTAGACCCAGCCAACGCGGCGAGGGTTGCAGCGAGTCCTCGGGATGGGGCGCGGGCAGAAGCGGTGGCGCTCTTAGAGCAGGTTGCGCGCCATCTGTGCGAACAGGATCGGGGCGCGTTGGAAGCGTTGTTGGTGACGGATGATGAGTACCGCAAGGTGGTGCTGCCTGGGTCGGTGCGCCCGGGGGAACCACCTGCACAGATGCCCGCGGAAAAAGCGGAATTCTTCACCCGACTGCATCGGACCAAAAGCACGTATGCGCTTGCGGCGTTGCTGCCCGCGTGCGCTGTGGGCGGGCTGACCTTCAAGCGTGCGGAGGTGCCTGACAAACTCGAACAGCGCGCGGGCTACGCGTTAATCCGAGAACCGCGCTTGGTGTTTGCCGATGCGCAAGGGTCGGAAGTGGTGCTGGATCCGGGTGTAGTCGTGTACTTCGACGGCAAAGCGAAGATTCTTTCGTACCACTCGGACTAACGCGAGGATTTGGGCGCGCGAGAGAACGAGCGCGAATTTTCAACGATTCGTAACACGCGTTTCACGGTTTGTTCTCACTCCCAGGCTAAAAGTCCGCGCACGACAGGTAGGAGTCCATGGCGAGTTTAGTCGGATACGGAGACGACTGGGGTTACGACGAAGGCGAATGGGGGCGGCGAAATTGGTTGCCTGCCGTTTTGTTCGCGGCGGTTGCGTACGTAAGCGCCGTGGGGCTCATCGTCAGCTTGCCGGCGGGCAAACCAGAGCCGGTGCAGCCTCAGGAAAAGCCTCAGGAGGTGACGTTCCGCGAAATGGTGGTGAAGCCACCCGAGCCGCCGCCAGTCGTACAGCCCGTGCCCCCAGCTCCAGCGCCGGTGGTGCCCAAGCGGCTGAAGGTGCGGCAGGTGGAAGCTCCTCCTCCGCCCAAGCCCCTGGTGGCACCGCGAGAGATGCCTTCGGCTCCTCCACGAGAGGCCGACCCGTCCGAAGACAAGGGGGTCGCAGTTGCCGGGGATCCGGCTTTAGGCGGAGATCCAGCCGGTCTCGAAGGTGGAGTCGCGGGCGTCACTGGGCAAAACATTCAGCCGATCGCGTTACCGGAGAACGCGGATCCGCCTAGGCCCCTCGCCTCGAATCGTCCTCCGACATACCCGAGCGAGGCTCGTGCCGAAGGAAAAACGGGTACGGTAGTGTTGAAGGTGGTGATCACTGCGGCTGGAACCGTCGCAGATGTGGAAGTGCTGCGCGGCGAAGAGCCATTTGTGTCGGCCGCCGTGCGCGCAGTCCGCGAGTGGAAATACCAGCCGGCAACGTATCAAGGAAAACCAATCGCGGTGTACCGGATTATCCAGATTCCATTCAAATTGCAGGCGTAACGAAGAGTCGCGCGGCGATCCGGGCTTAAAGAAAGGAGAAACACATGCAGTTCAGTTGGCAAGAAATGGCGCAGCATATGGGCGCAGCCGCGCTGGTCGTGGCCAGCGTGCTGTTGGTGATGGGTTTCGCCTCTTTGGTTGTGTTCGTGGAGCGTTGGTTGACCTTCGCGCGGTCGCGCTTGGCATCGCGGCGGTTTTTGGCGGCGGTGAAGGATGCGCGCCGGCGGGGAGAGTGGGGCGCGGTAGCCAAAACCGCTTCTGAGTTTCCAAGCTCGTTTCTGGCCCGGCTAGTGCAGACCGGAATCGAGACGTACATCCAAGCGCACCGACACCGTGCAGATGGGGGCGGCCTGGCGCCATTGGAGAAGACCCAGCGGCACATGGAACGCTACATCGAGCAGGCTGGCATCGGGTTGCGACGCGGGTTCGCGGTGCTTGCCGCTGTGGGATCGATCGCACCGTTCGTGGGCTTGCTCGGAACCGTCGTGGGAATCATTTCGGCGTTTCAGGGAATCGCCGAAACCGGCAGCGGTGGACTAGCGGCAGTTGCTGGGGGAATCTCGGAAGCCTTGGTGGAAACGGCGCTTGGTTTGACCGTGGCCATCCCGGCGGTGCTGGCTTACAACTTTCTCGCATCGCAGGCGAACGCCGAGGAAGCGCGCCTGAAAAATGCCTTGGGCGAGCTTCTGGACGAGTTCGAAGACAGCGAGGAGTCGGGCCGCACTGCCGTTTGGTTAGGTCTCGAGGGTGCTATCGCTACGGAACCGGTGCCGGCAGGCAAGCCCAATGGCGTCAGTGCCGTGGAGGCAGGAGCTCTCGTATGAGGCGCAGGTTGGTGCGGGGGCACATGGACCCCGTGGAACCAGAAATCAACGTCACTCCGCTAGTGGACGTTGTGCTGGTGCTGCTGATCATTTTCATGGTGGTCGTGCCGCAAATGCGCCAGGAGCGTCCAGTGGAACTCCCTCGTGCGGCGAACGTCGATCCCGACGTCAAGGTTCCTCGAGAGCCGTGGACCCTGACGCTCGTGCGGTCCGGGGAGGTTTTTGTTGGAGCCGAACAAGTGCCCGCAGAATCGCTGCGGGACAAGCTACTCGCGCTGCGAAGCGAGGACGTTGAGCGGCGGTTGGTGCTGCGGGCGGACAAGGATGTGAGCTGGGCTCAAGTCCGCAGCGTGTTGGGTGAGGTGCGGGAAGCAGGATACCCAGGGGCGTCGTTGCTCGTCGCTCAACGGCGTGCCGAGGGCAGCTCCACAGAGCAAGGAGGTTAGCCGATGGCGATGCAGGTAGGATCGGCCAAGAGCAAGTACCCCGCGCCGGCGATCAACGTGACCCCGCTCGTCGACGTGGTGCTGGTGCTGCTCATCATCTTCATGGTGATCACCCCGCTGCTCGAAAAGAAGTTCTGGGTGCACACGCCGAAAGAAGAAAAGGTCGAAGTCGAGCGCATCGAAGGGGATCCACCTTTGGTGATGCAGGTGGAAGCCGACGGGAGCGTCCGCGTAAATGGCGTCCACTTGCAGCGGGGCGAACTCGCGGAGCGTTTGCCAAGAATGTTTGCTGCGCGCGACGATCACGTGCTGTTCGTGACCGCGCGAGACGAAGTTCCCTACGGTGTGGTGGTCGACCTGATGGATGTCGCGCGCGAAGCCGGCGCGGTGACGATTGCGCCACTGATGACTTCATCAGGCCAAGGGAGCGACGGCACAGATGGACAAACGTGAGGAGAGACTGATGTTGGACTCTGCTCAACGAGGACAACTTCGACCCGGCCAGCCGCGGCGACGCGTGTTGGAGTGCGGATGGCTGCGCGTCGACTTGGACGGCTACGAAGTAACCGTGGAAGGGCAGCCGGTACGCGTGTTTCTCCGCGAATTCGAAATCCTCAGCTTTTTCCTGCGGCACCCCAACCGCGTGTTTCGGCGCGAAGAGTTGATTGCGGCAATCTGGGGAGACGATGCTGCTGTGGAGCAGCGGACGATCGATGTGCACATCCGCCGGTTGCGGCAGCATTTAGGCGGAGCCCGAGGTGCAGGAGCCGCCATCGTGACCGTGCGAGGGGTCGGCTACAAACTCGACCCGCGGCGCTGTGGCGGCAAAGAACGATCGCCGCTGGCAAGGATGGGCAATTAAACACGCGGCCGCCGACGCGTGGGCGAAGTTTTTAACAATCATGTAATAATCCCGTTACCTGCTCATCACGTCTTTGTTGTACCTTTGCCGCGATTGTGACTTTCCAGGCAAAGGAGGACGTGATGAAAGGATGGCGTGTTGGGACGTGGCTCGTGTTTTCCCCAGTCCTGTGGACGGGAGTGGCGCAGGCGAAGAATGTTTGTGACATCTTGTACGAGAAGGGCATGTTGAACGCGGAAGAGGCGCGACAATGCCGAGAGGAACGCGAGCGCGAACGTTCTTCGTCAGGAGCCAGCGGTTCTGCGGGGCCGTCGGAAACGAGTGGCGCAGCTGGTGAGAGGAAACCATGGCCGCCGGGTGTGACCTACAAAGTGGGATCAGGATTTACGTGGTCGAGTACCGAGATGGCTCCTGCTGCGTACGGCGACCCGACCCCTAAGCCGCGCTTCAGTGCAGCGTTGGGGAACCGGCTGCAGGCTCGTTATACGTACGCGGATCGAGACGTGCCCGGAGGCGGTGCAAGCTCTGCCTTTCGCATTCGCCGCTTCAAGTTCTTCATCAACGGCAATGCGTTTTACCCTTGGCTGAAGTACAAATTGCAGGCCGACTGGGTGGGCGCCCACGATAGTGGGAGCGGTAGTCAGCGCCCCGACCTGGACGACGCCTTTGTGGACATTAGCTATTTCCCGTTCGCTGCGGTCCAAGTAGGGCAGTACAAAGTGCCGTTCAATCGCTCGGAGCTGACCTCCTCCGGCGCGCTGCAGTTCGTCGACCGTGCAATTACCAACGCGCGGTTCTCGCTGGTGCGCGATCAAGGCTTGACCTTGCACGGGGTGGTCGATCGAGCCGGCGAGCCTTGGTTGGAGTACGCCGCCGGCGTGTTCAATGGCAACGGCAAGAACCGAGCGGAGAAAGAGGACTCCGACCACATGGGAGCGGCGCGGCTTTACTGGACCCCGCTGGGTGCCATGAAGTACAGCGAATCCGACGTGGACGACTCGCCCCACCCATTGCTGGGCATTGGTGGAGCGTACGTCTTCAACGTGGTGCACGCGACCTCCACGGCTCTGGCGCCGCTGACCGCAACGTTTCCCGACCCAGCGAACCCGGATCGTTTGGTGACGACGCAAGTGGGGAACCGAACGACCGTGACGAAAGCCGATGCGGAATATCATCGGGCGACTGCGGATGTGCATGCAAAGTGGCGCGGGCTCTCGCTGCTGGCCGACTACTTTTTCGAGACGCGGGACGACAAGACGCCTCGCCTATCCATCACGGACAGCTTGTTCGGGCAACCGGCAGTCACTCGATCAGCGCTTGGCACGCCGCAGCGCACGCGGCAGACACACGGAATCAACGTGCAAGCCGGATACTTCGTGGTACCCAAGACGATCGAGTTGGCAGTGCGATATGCGGTGGTCAACCCGGACGGGGCAGACAACCGGCAAGAAGAATACCGTGCCGGAATTGGCTGGTTTGTATGGCAGCACTCGCTGAAGGTGCAGGCGGATGTCGGTAGTCTCGTTTCGCAAACTCCGGGCGGGCCGGATCGGCGCGATCTCGAGGCCCGTACCCAGTTGCAAGTGATCTTCTGAGGAGTCCGGCATCGAACAACTCGGAGGCTTAGGAGGAAAAAGATGGAGAAGACACGAAGAACGAAAAGTGTGTGGATTGGCGTCCTACTGCTCGCGGTGCCTGCGGTCGTGCGGGCCGAAACGACTGTGCAGGTAGATCCGGCACTGCCGGCCTATGAAAAAGTCAGTGGTGTTTCGGGAACGCTGAACAGCATCGGCAGCGACACCATGAACAACCTCATGACCTTGTGGGCCGAGGGCTTCGCCAAGGTGTATCCCAACGTGCGCGTGCAAGTGGAAGGCAAGGGTTCCAGTACCGCCCCGCCCGCGTTGATTGCCCGAACCGCGCAGCTAGGCCCCATGTCGCGCCCGATGAAAGAAAGCGAGCGCGACCAGTTCGAGGCGAAGTTCGGGTACAAACCAACGGAAATCAAAACGGCAGTGGATGGTCTGGCGGTGTACGTGCACAAAGACAATCCCATCCAAGCGCTAACGTTGCCGCAGGTGGACGCGATTTTTTCGAAAACGCGGCGGCTCGGGTACCCGCAGTCGATCGACACTTGGGGACAGCTCGGTTTGAAAGGTGCGTGGGAAAATCGGCGCATCAGTTTGTACGGACGGAACTCCGCATCGGGCACGTACGGGTTCTTCAAGGAACACGCCTTGGGCGGCGGTGACTTCAAGGACGAAGTGAAAGAACAACCGGGGTCTGCTTCTGTCGTGCAGGGCGTGAGCGAGGATCTCGCGGGAATCGGCTACAGCGGGTTGGGGTATCGCACCTCGGGGGTGAAGGCTTTGGCCCTCGCACCGAAAGAAGGCGCCCCGGCCGTGGAGCCGACGGCGGAAAATGTGTACAAGGGGGCGTATCCGTTGGCGCGGTTCCTGTTCGTGTACATCAACAAGGAACCCGGCAAGCCTTTGGATCCATTGGTCCGCGAATTTTTAAAATTCGTTCTGTCCAAGGAAGGCCAGGAGATCGTTGTAAAAGACGGTTACTTGCCGCTGCCAGCAAAGGTGGTGGCGGAAGAACGCCGCAAACTGGAGTAAAAGCGAACCGCGAGGAGCGGATCTGAGGTGATGCGACCCGATAGCGCACGTGCAGCACTTTGGGCGGCTCGTACCGCTCGGCGGCGCCTAGCCGACGTGCTCGCCCAGCATGTCGTCGCCATCGGCGGGTTTGCGACCGTCGCCAGCATTGTCACGATGCTGGCATTTTTGGGGGCTGAAACCTGGCCGTTAATGCGCGGGGCTCGCGTGGTCGCCCGGGAGCAGTGGCGTGCCGCGGAAGGCCCCGCCATCCTTGCCGTGTCGACCGACGAGTACCGGGAACGTGTTCAGCTTTTTCGAGCTGACGGGACCATCGAATTGGTCCGCCCACACGACGGAGCTGTCACGGACCGCCTCGCACTCCCCGGCGTCGAGGGGCGGACCGTGGTTGCCGTGCGGCGAAACAGTTTAGGCCAGGTCTTTGCCTCGCTTTCCGATGGTTCGTTGCTCGCCGTGAGCTTGCAGGTTCGTCCGGTGTACGAAGCGGAGGGCCGACGCTTTGTGTCCGAGCTGTCGCGGCTGGGTGAATGGAAACTCTTCTCGCCGGAGAATCCGCCAAGTGTGTTTGCTGCAAGCAGTTGGAGGGACGGGAGTCTTGCCATTGCCTGGGTGAACGAGCGCGGCAGCGTTTCGTTTTGGTCCTTGAGCACGACCACGAGCCTTTTTGGAGAAAGCGAAAGTACCGAGCAGCGGGGCGACATTGGCGTTGGTGGTGTCACCACGTTGATCCTGGATGCCCGCGGCACGCGTTTGGTGGTCGGGAGCCACGACGGGACCGTCGAGCAGTGGGACCTGCGCGATCCTGCCAACCCCGTGCTGATCGATCGGCGCCGTGCGACTCGGGCGGACAGCGTGGGGATCACGGCGCTGGCGTATTTGATCGGCGATCAGTCGTTCGTCGTTGGCGACCGCGAGGGGCAGGTGTCGGTCTGGCAGCCGGTCAGGGATCCAGAGGTCGCTTCGGGCTGGAGGCTTGCGCGCATTCATGAGTTTGCCCCTCACGGTGCGGCGGTGCGATCGATCAATGCATCGCAGCGCGACAAAGGCTTTGTGACTGGCGATGCGGCTGGAGAAGTTGCGCTGCGCCACGCCACCTCCGAGCAAACCTTGCTGCGTCTCACCGCTGGGGACGCACCGGTGGTCGCGGTAGCCATGGCACCCAAAGCCGATGGTCTCGTGAGCGTGTTGGAGGGGGGAACGCTCACGAGCTGGGCAATCGAGAACCCGCACCCGGAAATCACTTTGCGCACCTTGTTTGGAAAAGTTTGGTACGAAGGATACCCGGAACCGGCGTACGTGTGGCAATCTACAGGCGGCACGGACGATTTCGAGCCCAAGTTTAGTTTGGTTCCGCTCGTCTTTGGCACGGTAAAGGGCACCGTGTACGCGCTCTTGTTTGCCGTGCCCATTGCCGTGCTTGCGGCCCTGTACACAGCCATGTTCAGCCCGCCAGGCTTGCGGAACGTGATCAAGCCAACGGTGGAAGTGATGGCAGCATTGCCAAGCGTCGTCTTGGGGTTCGTTGCTGGTCTCGTGTTGGCGCCCGCTCTCGAGCGCCATATGCCCGGGTTCCTCCTTGCGATGGCATTGGGGCCGATTGTGGTGGGTGGGCTCGGTGCCTTGTGTTTTTGGTTGCCTGCAAGGTGGCGCGTGCGGCTGCCGCGCGGCTTCGAAGTCGTCGGTGCTGGCCTGGCGCTGATCCTGGTTGGGTGGAGCTTTTGGCATGCAAGCGCGTGGCTGGAAGTGTGGTGGTTCCAAGGGGATTTTCGGCACTGGCTCGCGGAAACGCTGAACACGCGCTTCGATCAGCGCAACTGCGTCGTGGTGGGTCTGGCCATGGGCTTTGCGGTGATCCCATTGATCTTTTCGATTACGGAAGAGGCCCTTGCGAACGTGCCGAAACGGCTGGTCTCGGCCTCGCTCGCCTTGGGGGCCACGCCCTGGCAGACGGCCGTACGTGTGGTCCTGCCGGCGGCGAGCCCAGGGATTTTCTCGGCCATCATGATTGGATTCGGGCGTGCAGTGGGGGAAACGATGATCGTGTTGATGGCGACCGGGAACACACCGGTGTTGGACTGGAGCATTTTCACCGGCATGCGCACCCTTTCGGCCAACATTGCGGTGGAAATTCCCGAGGCTCCTTACGGGAGCACGTTGTACCGCGTGTTGTTTCTCGCCGCGCTGTTGCTGTTCGCGGTGACGTTTGTCGTCAACACCGCTGCCGAGATCGTCCGCCAACGACTGCGACAACGTTTTCAACAGTTGTGAGTGCTTCCGATGACGAAGAAGCTGCTCGGCGTGTGGAAAACGGGCGACCCCTTCATTTGGTTAGCCGCCGGCGCGCTGGCCACGGCGGTGGTCATGATTGCAGGTTTGCTGGTGCTGATTTGCACGCAAGCGTTAGGGGTGTTCTGGCCGCGGTCGGTGGCCGAGATCGAGCTTGTCGACGGAACGCAAATCGTCGGGCCAATTGTGGCGGAAGAGCCGCTTCCGGATGCCGAGGGGCTTTACGCCGGGAAGCAGCGGATCCTGGTTCAGGTAGGGAACCGGGATTTCTTCGCGGCAGACTTCCGGTGGGTAGACAAGGCAAACGTGCGGGCGATCTCGTACCCGGCGGAACTGGTGACTTTGGAACGCGAAGAGTGGGGCAACTTCTACGGTTGGCTCGACGCGTTGCACGTTGGGTCGGAAACAGTGGCAAAAGGCAGCGAGCAAACGTGGGAGGCGCTGCGTGCTCGCTTGCCCGATGCGCGCCGGTTGGCGGCCCGAATTCGGCGGTTGGAACGAAAGCAACTGGGGGACGTGAACCAATCGATCGAAGAACAGCGATTGTTGCTCCGTAGACTGGAGTACCGCGGTGCCCCAGAAGCTGCTCGAAACGAAGTGCTGCAAACCATTGCAAGTTTGCAGGCCGAGTACGACCGGTTGCATGGGGAGCTCGAAGAGCTGCGCAAGCAGATGGAAGCGGAGAAGGTGGTGCTGCGCGCCTCGACCGGCGCAGTGAAAGAACTTCCGGTTGCCTATGTCGTCCGCGCGTACCGGGCGAATACGTTGTCGGTGCCGGGCAAACTCCGGGTGTATGCAAGCAAACTGTGGGAGTTCGTCAGTGGCGACCCTCGCGAGTCCAACACCGAAGGCGGGGTGTTCCCGGCGATCTTCGGCACTGTACTGATGGTGCTGATCATGAGCGTCGCGGTGGTGCCGTTCGGTGTGCTGGCCGCCTTGTACTTGCGGGAATATGCTCGGCCCGGCCCGTGGGTGCGAGCCGTTCGGATCGCCGTGAACAATTTAGCCGGCGTGCCTTCGATCGTGTTCGGAGTGTTCGGTCTCGGCTTTTTTGTGTACTTCGTGGGCGGCACCGTGGACGCGCTCTTTTATCCCGAACGTTTGCCTTCGCCGACGTTCGGGACCGGTGGCATTTTATGGGCATCGCTGACACTGGCTTTGTTGACCGTACCGGTGGTCGTCGTCGCCACCGAAGAGAGCCTTGCGGCGGTGCCCCGCGAGCTACGCGAGGGCTCGTACGCCCTGGGGGCGACGAAGTACGAGACGATAAAAAACGTGGTCTTGCCTAGCGCCCTTCCTGGTGTCCTCACGGGCCTCATCTTGGCGATGGCGCGCGGTGCGGGAGAAGTGGCGCCCCTGATGATTACCGGAGTGGTAAAGCTTGCGCCGACCCTGCCGTTGGACAGCCATTGGCCGTTCCTGCACCTGGAGCGCAAGTTCATGCATTTGGGGTTCCATATTTACGACGTTGGCTTTCAGTCCCCGAACGTGGAAGCAGCGAAGCCAATGGTGTATGCAACCACCTTGTTGTTGGTTGGCATCGTTGTGGTTTTGAATCTTGCCGCCATTTTCCTGCGGGCCCGAGTACGGCGGCGATTGTCGACGGGAGTCTTCTGAGGAGCCATCATGACTGCGCCAATTCTGGGTACGCGAATTGCCTTGCCGGCCGGCCGGGTGGCGCGACAAGGGAGCGTTCAGGTGGCGGAAGATGTGGAGCAACAAGCGACCCCTCTCGACGCGGGCGATGCCGTCTTTAGCATTCGCGACCTCGCGTTGAGTTACGATGGGCATCATTGGGTGCTGCAAGATATCAGCATGGACATCACCCGGCATCAGGTTACCGCCTTTATCGGTCCCTCCGGCTGCGGCAAATCCACACTGTTACGGTGCTTCAACCGGCTCAATGATTTGATCGATGGCGTGCAAATCCGTGGAAGCATCAAGCTTGACGGGCTCGACATCTACGATCCACGGCTCGACGTAACTGCTTTGCGAAAGCGCGTCGGGATGGTCTTCCAAAAGTCGAACCCGTTCCCCAAATCGATTTACGAAAACGTTGCGTACGGGCCACGCATTGCAGGTACCCGCGACCGCCGCCAGCTCGATGAAATCGTGGAGCGGAGCTTGCGGCAGGCAGCGCTGTGGGACGAAGTCAAGGACCGTCTGCACGAAAGCGCCCTGGGGCTCTCGGGCGGCCAGCAGCAGCGTTTGTGCATTGCCCGGGCACTGGCTGTGGAACCGGAAGTGTTGCTCATGGACGAGCCTTGCTCCGCACTCGACCCGATCGCCACGGCAAAGATCGAGGCACTCATTCACGAGCTGAAAGGCAGTTACACGATTGTCGTCGTGACTCACAACATGCAGCAAGCGGCTCGAGTGTCGGACTTCACGGCGTTCTTGTACCTGGGTCGCTTGGTAGAGTACGGCCCAACTGCAAAGATATTTACAAACCCAGATCAAAAGGAGACGGAAGATTACATTACCGGCCGCTTCGGCTGAGAAGAGAGAGGACGACCCGATTGGAGCGACGCACGCACACGGACCGCCACTTTGACGACGAACTCCGACAACTCCACCACAAGCTGTTGGAGATGGGGGGCTTGGTGGAAAAGCAAATTGCGAATGCCACCGAGGCTTTGGTGCAGCGCGACGATCAGTTAGCCCGGGCCACGATCGAGCGCGACCACACTGTCAACCGCTTGGACGTGGAAATCGACGACCTTTGCTTGCGCCTGCTCGCTCTGCACCAGCCCGCTGCTCGCGATTTGCGCCTGATCACGACCGCGCTGAAGATCACGACGGACATGGAGCGCATCGGGGACATGGCGGTCAACATTTGCGAGCGAGCCTTGGAGCTGAATCAAGAGCCGCCACTGAAGCCCTTTATCGATATCCCCAGAATGGTCGACATTGCCTTGGGCATGCTGCGCGAGTGTCTGAACGCGTTTGTCAACGAGGATGTGGATCTTGCCCTCAAAGTGTGTCGTGACGACGACCAAATCGACTCCATCACGCATCAGGTGTTTCGGGAGCTGCTTTCCTACATGGTGGAAGACCCACACACGATTACGCGCGGCATTCGGCTGATGTTCGTGGCAAAATACATCGAACGGATTGCCGACCACGCCACGAACATTGCCGAAATGGTGGTGTTCATGGTGCGCGGAAAGTCGATTCGCCACCTCGATATTGTCCCCCCGTCCGTGTGAGGGCGCGGTAGGTGTTCGCCACGGAAATGTTTCTGGAGCAGGTTGCGTTTCTCGGTCCGACCCCAACGGGGCGCCACGTGCTGATTGTCGAGGACGATCCGGATATCCTCGAGCTGTTGCGTTTTAATTTGCAGCAAGAAGGTTTTTCGGTGTCCACGGCAGCGGATGGCGCCACTGCGCTGGAGAAGGTCAAGCGGCGGCCCCCCGATTTGGTCGTGTTGGATCTCGCCTTGCCGGGTTTGTCGGGCTTGGAGGTGTGCCGGCGCCTGCGCGAACACCCCGACTGGCGCCGCATCCCAGTCATCATGGTTACGGCAAAAGCCGAGGAAGCGGACAGGGTAGTCGGCCTGGAGTTAGGTGCCGACGATTACGTGACCAAGCCGTTTAGCGTACGGGAGCTGATGGCTCGGGTCCGAGCCATCTTGCGGCGTGCCGCGGCCGCGCAGCAACAACGGGCTCCCGAGGTGTACGAACGGGGACGATTGCGTGTCGACTTCGACCGCCACGAGGTATTCGTAGCCGGCGAGAAGAAAGAACTTTCACGGAAGGAATTCGAGCTGCTGCGCTTTTTCGTTCAGAACCCCAATCGGGTTTGGGACCGCTTGCAGATCCTCGATCTCGTTTGGGGCGAAGATACCCACGTGGAGCCGCGCACCGTCGATGTCCATATTCGGCGGCTGCGGCGCCAGATCGAGGCGGACGATGCGCACCCAAGGGCAATCCTGACGGTCCGAGGAGTCGGGTACAAGTTTGACGAGCGTGGGTTGGACTGAACCGGCCGCGCAATCGAACTTCGCTGCGCGGGCTCGAAGTAGGAACGCGTCGCCTCCGGGCTGGTGACGTCGATGGATTGGGGGACAGCGGCGGGCCTTTTTCTCGTGATTGCCGCCGTCGCGGCCATGGGAGCTTGGTTGCTACGCCGCCGGCTGGTCCAGTTGGAACAGACCATTGATGCATTCGCGAGCGGCCGGCGAGAGCCCACCGGCCTCATTCCCTCGCGCAACGTGTTTCTCCGGGGACTGGAACAATCCATTCACCGCTTGGCGCACGCCTTCCACGAGCGCCTTGGGGAAGCGCAACGCGAGCGCACCTTGCTGGAAGCTACGCTGAGCAGCATGCATGAGGGAGTCATGGTGCTCGATTCCCGCGGAGAGATCATCCTGTGCAACGAGCAGGCACAGCGTTGCTTCGGGGGCAACGTGCCCTTGACCGGTCGGGGGCTGGTGGAGGTGGTGCGCCAACCGGAGATCGTGGAACTTTTTCGCCGTGTGTCGGAAAGCGAGATGCCCGCGGAGCAAGAAGTCCTGTTGGCGGACCACCGGACGTTGCGCGTGCGGGTTTCCCCGATTCGCGAGGGTCGCGATAGAGCCCCGCTCTTTGTGGTCGTGGCACACGACGTGACCGAAACACGTCGGCTGGAAGCGACCCGACGCGACTTCGTGGCGAACGTCTCTCACGAACTCCGTACCCCGCTCACCGCCATCCGCGGTTATGCGGAAACGCTCCTTGCAGGCGCCCTGAGCGACCCAGAGCGTGCTCGGAAGTTCGTTGTGGTCATCGAGCGGCACGCGGAACGACTGGCCCGATTGGTGGAGGATTTGCTCGCTCTTTCGAATTTGGAACTCGGGCGAACGCCGTTACGGCTCGGTCCCGTCCAGTTGGCGACGGTCGTCCACCGCGCCACGGAGGCACTCGGACCTTTGGCTGAGGCTGCCCAGGTGCGACTGGTGGTCCAGTGCCCGCCCGACCTGCCCGCCCTGCTTGGTGACCCCGATCGCGTCGAGCAAGTGGTGTTGAACCTTACGGAAAACGCCATCAAGTTCACTCCTGCTGGGGGCACAGTGACCGTGTCTGCTCGGGTGGCCGAGCGAGCGGAAGGAACTCATTTGCGCGCGCCGAAGGCCGAGGGGCCTTGGGTGGAATTGCGCGTGGAAGACACAGGAATCGGAATTCCCAGTCGCGATTTGCCGCGTCTAACGGAAAGATTTTACCGTGTGGATCGCGCACGCTCGCGTGAGTTAGGCGGCACTGGGCTCGGGTTGGCAATCGTGAAGCACATCGTGCAAGCCCATGGCGGTGCGCTGCGCATCGAGAGCGAACTTGGACATGGAACCTGCGTCTGCGTGTACTTCCCGCTCGCTTCCCAGCCGGCCCCCACAACCGAAGACCGCGCTCGGGAAGACGCCGCAAGAACCTGAGAGGCTGCTTGCCCCGAACGGGGATTCGTTCAGGTCCGAGGAACCTACCTGCTTTTTCTGCATCGTTTGGGCGCTGCGGTCCCACGCGCACTGGCTGCAGGCACGCCCGTTGAGCTCGCGGCCTGTCCTTGCCCGTGATCGAAGGTCTCGTGCCTTGCGCCGACTGCATCGGGAACCTCACAGTTCGAGGTTCCGCCCGCTTTGCAGTCGCTGTAAGTCCTGTCGCGCCAGGACATAGTCGGGATCCAGAAACACGATGTTTTGCAATCGCGCAATGGCTTCTTCGCGGGCACCGAGCAAGGCAATGCGTCGTGCTTGCATGTGCAGTGCAAGCAGGAAGTTCCGTTTCGCTTGTTCCGCGTTTCGGCGTGCTTGCGCGGCGCCGGTTGCATCGCCCAGGCGGGAAAGCGCGTCAGCCAGCGCCCCCCATTGCTCGGGAGAGTCGGGATAGTACGCGAGATATTTGCGCACCAGCTCCACGACATTTTGGTCGCGCCCAGTTTGCGCAGCCGCCTGTGCTGCATCCCAGTAAAGATCGAGGTCCCGATCGCGTAAGCGACTTGCGAGAAGCGCCTGCGCTTCCTCCCAGGCCTCCGCACCCCGGCCAACGCCGAGCAATGCCTGCAAGCGCAATCGGCGCAAACGCAAGTCGCCGGGGCGCAGTTGCAAACCGGACTCGATGTGAGCCAGAGCGCGAAGATGTTCCTGGCGGTCGTACTCTACCTTGGCCAGCAAGTACCGAGCGGAGTACGACTGGGGAGAGGCGGACACCGCCTCGCGCAGCACCGCAGCAAGCTGGGAAAGTCGCTCGGGGTTCGTCTCGTCGGCCTCGAGGTCGACTTGCGCTTTTGCTGCTCGGATGAGCGGGCCACCCTCAAGCTGTTCGGCGCGCTGTACCAGGGCTCCTGCGACGGCTCTTGCTTCGCGTCGTAAGTAGGCGAGCGCCAATTCGCCAAGGGCATTGCCAGCGGCTGGACCTTCCCGTGCCTCGGGCGGCAGAGCGGCTTGCCAGAAGTGGGCGACTTTGTCGGCTTGTGCGTCGATTTGCTCCCAGTTCGGCGGACCAGTGGGGTCGGCATACAAGGCTTGCGGCCCGAGAAATTCTACGAACAAGTTGTCGTCGCTGTTCGCCACCGGCGTCTTTGCCGCCAGCTCGGCAACGCCCTCGGGCGTAAGGTACAGAAGCGCGCGCACGTCGTCGCTGTCGAACACGCCGGCGCGGACGAGATCCGCCCGTGCGGGGGGCGGCAAGCGGTCCCACGCCGGCCAGTCTGCAAAGTTCCAGGCTTCCCGGCTTGCCACGAGCAACAAGTCGGTGTCGCCGTGACCAGGAGCGAATCCGTACACATACGGGAACGATTCGCGCAGCGCCTGAAAGATCGACGCCACCGCCTCCGGGGGCATGGCGTACAGTTGCACCCACTGCACCAACAATCCGCCGGGCCGCAAGGCACGCGCTGCAAGTTGGAAGAACTCCCGCGTGAACAAATTCGCGGGACCGGCCATCCATGGGTTCGACGGCTCCGACACGATGAGGTCGTAGGCAGCATGCTTCGCCGCCAGGTAGGCTCGGGCGTCCTCGAGCACCAGCCGGACGTGAGGCTGCCCGAGTGGCTGATGGTTCAGTTCGTCAAAGAACCTCGACGCCTCCACCATCGCCGGTTCGATTTCGATGAGGTCGATGCGGCTGCTCGGGTGAAGCGCCGCACTTCCTGCAGTGATCCCGGAAGCCAGACCGACGATTGCAACCTCGGCGGCATCGGGGCGAAACAGATAACCCAAATGCCCCAGCAGCACCTGGGTGGGTAGGTCGCCACGCGTGCTTGCGTCGGCCTTGCCGTTCACGCGGAGGCTAAGCTCGCCCACGATGCGATGCACCGAAACGGTGGCGTTCCAGCCATCGCGATAATAGAGCAGCTCCCCTTCCAGGGGGCCGCTCAGGGGTACCGGTGCGACGCCAACATCGATCTCCGATATAGGGAAGCGAAACACTCCGCGAGTGAGAGCCGCTGGGTCGATACGGGCTCCTCCCAGCCACACAAAAGCGGTGAGCACGGCGGCAGCCGATCCTAGTGGTGCCATCCACTGCATTCCTCGGTGCTCGCGCTGCCAAAGCAGCAATAAGATAGCGGTGGCAGCGTTCAGGCTGATGAGCGCCCACAAAGTGCGCTCCAAGCCAAGCCAGGGAAGAAGCAAGAATCCTGCGGCAAACGCGCCGAATGCAGAGCCGATCGTGTTGAACAGGTACACTCTGCTGACCGACCGTGCGGCCGCCGCTCCGTGAGTGTGTACGACGCGAACAAGCAAAGGGAACAGTGCACCAAGGATGAGCGTAGGAGGGAGCAATGCCAACAGGGCAAGAAGGACGCTGCTGCCCATCGCCGCGGAGTACGTTGCCCCAAGCCACAGGAAGCACCAAGGAAACCAGTCGGGGAGGAGGAACAAGATTTTCAGCGTTGCAAGCGAAGCAACCCCGAGCGCCAGCGTTGCACAGGCAGCCGCATAAGTGGGCGCAGCAAACCGGTCGACGTGTCGCCGCACGGCAAAGCTACCGGCGGCAATGCCGACCAAAAATGTGCCGAGCATCGTACCGAAGGCGTACGTGGAAGAGCCAAACACCGAGGCAAGCGCGCGAGTCCAGCAAACTTCGTAAGCGAGTGCGCTAAAGCCTACGGCGCTGTACGCCACCAGCGGGACCCAAGTATGCCGCACACCTCCAGGAATCGTCGCGCGCGGGGCGACCTCCTCCGGGGCGGTGTCGGCTGGCGGGTGTTCGACACCCACCCGATGTGCCCACGCAATGACCAGAACACCGACGAGAATGTCCAGCATCGCTGCCAGGATGTTGCTGCCCCGCAGCCCCCAGCTTGGCAGCAACCAAAACGTGGCGGCGAACACACCCACAACCGCGCCGAAGGTGTTGGCTGCGTACAAAAGAGCGGTCGCCTGCCCTACCCGACCGTGCGCGCCTGCGAGGGTGCGAACGACCACCGGCAGCGTCGCTCCCATGGCGACGGTGGGCAGCAGCAAGACGACGAGCGTTGCAAAAAACCGGGCTCCAGAGCCCACCCAAAATCCGGCCTCGGCAAGATGTGGCTGCAACTGACTGACGATCGTATGGACAAGCCACGGAACGGCGAGTGCGTACACGCCCACAGTAGCCTCGAGCCAGCCGTAGGCTGCCAGTGGCCGGCGTGCCCACTGAGCCAGCCACCCACCCATCCAGCCACCGGTTCCGAGTCCGAGCATGTACGCCACCAAAATCGTGCTGGTGGCCAGGGTGGTCGACCCAAACGCCAGCCGAAGTTCGCGCATCCAAACAGCTTCGAGGGCGAGACTGGCAGCGCCTGAACACAAGAGACAGACAGACAAGACGCCGGCGAGACCGGAACCCCTGGGCCTCCTCCGCAGCGGCGCGCCCCGCGTTTTTGGGGACGTCGTTTTGCGAGCCGATACGGTCGCGGTCGTTCCGGAGCGCTTGTCCTTGGCCATCGCGAGCCTTGGCCTCTTACCCGTTTGCAACCCTGAACCGCAACCATGTTCCTCGCTCTTGTCGCGAAATCGAGAAAGCGAGGGCAACGAGCCGATGCCGTGACTGAACAGCTCCCGAAATTTCGCCGGCAGTCGGTGCGTTGGCTTGACGTGGCCCAGATGGTGCTTACCTGGAGACGCGCATCACAAAATCACAAAGGACAAAGGGAAAAGGAGGGACGAACAATGGCTCGATGGGATCCATGGCAAGAAATGGAGGCGTTGCGGCGTGAAATCGATCGCGCCTTCGAGAGTGCGGGCTTGCGCTTCCCGTCGCTGTTGCGCACTGGCTTGTGGCCTGGCCGAGGAGAACGCGGATATCCGCCGGTGAACGTGTACGAAGACAAGGACGCGTTTTACGTAGAGGCCCTTGTTCCCGGCGTGTCTCCTTCCTCGGTGAACCTGACCGTACTCCGAAACAGCTTGACCATTAGCGGTGAGAAACCGCGACAAGGCGCCGGCAAGAACGAAACCATCCATCGGGAGGAGCGAACCTCGGGAAAATTCTCGCGCCGGATCGAACTCCCGGTAGAGGTCGACGAGGCAAAGGCGAAAGCCGAATACAGAAATGGCCTGCTGGTGGTGACCTTACCGAAGGCCGAGCAAGCCAAGCCCAAGGAAATCACCGTACAGGTTGGGTGATCTGGCGCTAGAAAGGAGGAATCGAACCATGACGGAGAAAGCAGTGAGCACGACCCCTGCCCCCGGTCAAACGGTACGGACTCGCGAAGCCACACGCGCTGAGGATCGGTACGTTGCCCCGGCTGTGGACATTTACGAAACGCCCGAAGAGCTTGTTTTGTTGGCCGATTTGCCCGGTGTCGCAAAGGAGGATTTGGAAGTACGGTTGGAAGACGATGTACTGACCATCCGGGCCACACCGAAGCACACGGCTCCGGGCGAAGCGGTGTGGCAGGAGTTCGAATTGCCGAATTTCTTCCGGCAATTTGAAGTGAGCGAGGTCATCGATCAAGAAAAGATCTCCGCTGACTTCAAACATGGTGTACTCACCTTGCATCTGCCGAAGGCGGAAAAAGCGAAACCCCGGAAGATCGAGGTGAAGGTGAGCTGAACCGCCTGGTGCAGTGGGCAGTTCGTCGCGGAGCTGCCCACTGCACGTTTAACCGGCGGAAAACACGACGCCTGGAGGTGACCCATGGCAAACTTACTCCCTGCCCAGTGGCGGCGGACGCTGGCTCGATTACGAGAGGATGTACAGGACGCGCTCTCCCGTTGGCTGTCTCGCCGCAAAGAGTCTGCTTCCCAGGAGGTGGAAGAGGCGCGCGAGTTGAGCTGGTCTTTCCCCGCCTGGCCTGCGATCGAGGTGGATGAGACAGCCGATGCAGTGGAAGTGCGGGCTGAACTCCCTGGACTCGAAAAGGACGACTTCCGCCTCGAAGTGGTGGGTGACTACCTCGTTTTGCGAGGCGAGAAGAAGCGAGAGCGCGAGGAACATCGGGAGGGGTTCTGGTATTCGGAGTGCGCCTACGGTGCCTTCACCCGCTGGATCCCCTTGCCCGCCGCAGTCGTCGCGGAACGAGCACAGGCGAAGTTTCGTAACGGCCGGCTAGAGGTCGTCCTGCCGAAAGCCACACCGGCAAAGAAAATCCCGGTCGCGGTTCGTTAGCTCGCCGTCCAGTCTGCCCCGACAAACGCGCCCGCGTCGCGCGATTTCCACGAAGGCAGGGCATCTTGTAAAGGGAGCCTGTTCCCCACTAAGGCGTGCGACGCGGCTTTCGTAAGCGTTTGCCGGAGGAGGATGCCGATGAGTTTTAGCGACCTGTTTTGGTTGTTTTTTATTTTTTCCGCTTTGCAGCCCCTGGTGCGTCAGCGCTTGCTTGACGCTGCGCGGCAGCGCCTCATTGCTCGGATCGAAAAACGTCGGGGCTCGCGCGTGATCCTGCTTGTGCATCGGCAAGAGACCATGAGCCTGCTTGGATTTCCGGTGATGCGGTACATCGACATCGAAGATGCGGAGGCAGTGATGCGAGCGTGCGAGCTCACCGATCCAGAAGTGCCGCTCGACATTGTTCTGCACACGCCGGGAGGATTGGTGCTCGCTTCGCTGCAAATTGCGAGGGCGGTGCGGGAGCATAAAGGAAGGGTGACCGTATTCGTGCCGCACTACGCGATGTCGGGCGGCACGCTAATCGCCTTGGCAGCGGATGAGATTGTCATGTCGCCTCATGCGGTCCTGGGGCCGGTCGACCCCCAGCTTGGTCAATACCCCGCTGCCTCGCTCCTAAAGGTCGTACGCGAAAAGCCGATCGCTGAAATCGATGACCAAACGTTAGTGCTCGCCGACGTTGCAGAGAAGGCCATTGGCCAGGTTCGTGATGCGGTTGCGGAGTTGCTCACACGCAGTCAAACGCCCGAGCAAGCACGGAGGCTGGCGGATTTATTGTCCACGGGGACATGGACGCACGATTTCCCGATCACGGTCCAAAAGGCCCGTGAGCTTGGTCTTCCGGTGCGGAGCGATATACCCACCGAGGTCTTGGAACTCATGGAGTTGTACCCGCAGCCGGTTCGGCGTGTTCCTTCGGTGGAGTATTTGCCTGGGCCGCGCCGAGCCGAACGCGGAACGGGTGGGAGTTCCCACTAGGGCATTGGCGGAGGTGCGGGCGACGGAAGTTCGAGCGCCACGCGAGGGTCATGAATTGGCTGGAATACTCGGTACTGGCGTTCACGATGCTGTTTGTGATCGTCGATCCGATTGCTGTTGTCCCGGCCTTCTTGGCGATGACACCCGAGCGCACCCCCGAAGAGCAGGTGCGCACCGCACGGGTGGCCTGTGGCGTGGCTGCCGCGGTGCTGGCGGCCTTCACGCTGTTGGGCGAGTGGATTTTTCACTACCTGCGGGTCACTCCGGCAGCGTTCCAACTCGCGGGCAGTATTTTGTTGCTGCGGATTGCTTTGGATATGTTGCACGGCCAGCGCTCAGCGGCACAAGAAACCAACGAGGAAGTTCTTGCGGGTGCCGCCAAAGACGACGTTGCCGTGAGCCCGTTGGCCGTTCCCATGCTGGCAGGCCCCGGTGCGATTTCTACCGCGATCATTCTCTACCAGCAGGCGGCGCATCCGGCCCAGCGGATTCTACTGTTTGTTGTAATCGGCGCTGTGCTGCTGGTGAGCTATGGGATCTTTGTACTTGCCATTCATGGGGTTCATCGGTTGAGCCCGTTAGCCCTGAAGCTGCTCAATCGCTTGATGGGATTGTTGCTGGCTGCCGTGGCTGTGCAGTTTGCACTCGATGGGCTGCAACAGCTTGGCTGGTGCCAGCGCTGAAAAACGCGCGAATTCGGTAGGAGGTTGAACAATGACGGACGAAGCAACGGCAACACAAGCTTCGCTTGCGCCGTTTACGTGGAACCTGGTCACGCGGAACCTGCACGGCCACCCGCTGTTGCGCAAGCAGTTGACTCGGCGCGTGCAGGCGCTGGGCAAACTTTTGCGCCACTATCCGCCGGACGGGGTGCACTTGCACGTAGCCTTGGAGAAAAACCCGCATCGCACTTTGTACGTGGCTGCCCTCACCTTACGCTTGCCAAAGCACATCCTGCATACGGAAAAGAGTGCGCGGGAGCCTATTCTGGCCGTCGATAAAGCCTTTGCGGCGCTCGAGCGCGAAGTGGCAAAGGTCAAGGGGCATCAGCGGAAAGAAGAGGAGTGGAAACGGAAATTGCGCCGCCAAAAGTTGGCGCTCGTGCGCGCCGCGGGTTTTGCGCCCGAGCCGCTCCCGGAAGGGGAGGGACCGCAGGACCCCCAGGCCGTCGTGGTCGAGTTCCTCAAACGGTACTACCGCCGCATGATCGACCACGTGCGGCGGCATATTCGTCACGACGAGTTCACCGGGGAGCTGCCACCGCACGCTGTGGACCCTCGCGGCGTTGTCGACACCGTTGTCGAGCGGGTGCTCCAGAACTGGCGGAACAAGCCAGCGCAAATGGGGTGGCTCGTGTGGTTCTTCCGCTTGATCCACGAGGAATTGCGTCGCCGCCGGCGAATGTTCCAGGAAATGGCGGAAGAACGGCTGCCGGTCGACCAGGAAACGAAGCGTCCGGACGAGGAGGAGGATCTCGCCGCAGGCTACGACGCCGAGCAGCCGCTGGACATCATCGTGCGAGAATTCGAACCCGTGCTGACGGAATTACGGGAACTCGTGCCTGATCCGACCGCGCCAAACCCGGAAGAAAGCGTGGAGCGGCGAGAAATTCTCGAAGCGCTCCAGCGCATTGTGCAGACGTGGTCGCGCCAGGAGCGGGATGTCTTCGAGCTGCACTTTGTGCAGGGATTTTCCGTTCCTGAGGTCGCACAGATTACCGGACTCGACCAGAACCGCGTGAAGGAAGTTGTCGACACGATCCAAGCACGAGTACGCGGGGTGTTGGCGGGCGAGTTGTCATCCTAAGAAGCGCAGGACGTGCCATACCGGCGCGGGGCAGTCTGGTGCCATGCTGCCAAGCATCCATCGTTCTCCAGCGCAGCCAAAGCTCCGGGCTTGGCGGCGAATGCGAACTCGGGCGCACACGGGGTCGACCGTGCGTGTCCGGAAGCGATGTGCGGTAACCCGAAGTGAAGGGAGGGAACGATGACCAAGCAGCATGCACCAGGATGGTGGCAAGAACTCAGCGAGAGCTGGCGGGTGCAAACCCTTTACCAGCGCTTCGAGACGCTCGTCGCGCTAGCTCTGACCTTGTTGGTCAGCTTGGTGATCGTGGTTGCGTTGACGCGACTGAGCGCTTCGGTGGTGGGGAGCCTTTTGTTGCAGGCGTGGAATCCCCTCGATCATCGTGTCTTCCAAGCCGTGTTTGGCGACATTCTTACCTTGCTCATCGCCATGGAGTTCAACCATACCGTGCTGTACATGGTGCGGCGCCAAGAAAGCGTGGTGCAAGCACGCGTGGTGATCTGGATTGCTTTGCTCGCGTTGGCGCGAAAGTTCATTGTGCTCGACGTCGCCACGACGGTGGCGGAACAAATGTTCGGTTTAGCGGCAATCACCGTGGCGCTTGGCTTGGTCCTTTGGCTTGCCGGCAGGGAGGTGGCGCCGCCGGGACCGGAAACGCCGGACCGCTCGCATGCTTGAACAGCTTGCGGGCGAGACTCTCGTTTTGGTTGCGGCCAGCGCGTTAGGCGTCTGGCTTTGCGCTCGCCTTCGTTTGCCCGTCGTGCTCGGGTACCTAGTTGCTGGGCTCGTGGTCGGCCCTCACGGCACCCATGCGGTTGGCGATACCGCGGGGGTACGCTTCTTAGCCGAACTGGGGGTCGTGTTTCTGATGTTCGGTATCGGGTTGGACTTTTCCCTCGGAACATTGTGGGCCGCGCGACGCGCTGTGTTTGTTGCCGGCGGTGCGCAGGTAGGGCTCACGACCTTAGCGGTGGCGATCGTCGCGATGCTTGCAGGTGCGGAAGTGGACGACGCCGTGGTCATTGGCGGAGCGGTCAGCATGTCCTCCACCGCCCTGGCCGCGAAGCAGCTTGCCGATCAAGGAGAGTTGTTCACCCAGCACGGTCGGCTCGCGGTGGGAATTTTACTCTTTCAGGACCTCGCAACGCTCCCGTTTTTGGTGCTGGTCGGCTCCCGGCGCCAGCCGGTTCCCCTGCACGGCTGGGAAATAGTGTGGTCGTTTCTCATGGTGGCCGCCGTCGTTGTTCTGGTTGCCGCAACAGGGCGATCGGTGTTGCACCGCCTTTTGGGGAACGTCGCCCGAATGCGCTCCAACGAACTGATGTTGCTGACGGCCTTGCTGTTGGCCATCGGCATGGGGTTCGCCTTGCGAGCGTTAGGGTTCTCGGCTCCGATCGGGGCGTTCCTCGTGGGCATGGTGCTCGGCGAGACCGATTTTCGCCATCAAATCGAGGACGACGTACGCCCGTTCCGCGATGTTTTACTCGGGCTGTTTTTCGTCACCGTGGGAATGACGCTCGACCTCGCGTTGCTTGTGTCAGCGTGGCCGAGCGTACTTGCCTGCGCGATGCTTTTCATCGCGGGCAAAGGTGTGCTGGTTGCTCTCGTCGGCTTGTCGCTTCGCTGGCCCCGAGGTGTGAGTTTGCGCACGGCAATCATCTTGGCCCATGGCGGTGAGTTTGGGCTCTTGCTGCTCTCGCAGGCACTGCAAGGAGAAGTGCTGCCGGTCGGCGTGGCACAACCTTTACTCGGAGGGCTGTTCCTCAGCATGGCGGTAGCGCCCTTGCTAATTGGCCGTAACGAAGCCTTGGCACGTCGCCTTGCAGGATTGCGGCCGAGTACAGCCGAAGCCGAACAAGTGTCTTGGCTGGAAAGCGAGAGCCAGCAGTTGGATGGCCACGTGTTGCTTTTGGGTTGCGGGCGCGTTGGGCGGCAAGTGGCGGCGGTGCTCGAAGCAGCCCAAGTGCCCTACGTGGCGTTCGAGGCGGACCCTGTACGGTTCGAGCAGGCGAAGCGGCAGGGTTACCGCGTGATTTTGGCCGATGCTTCGCGCCTGCGACTTTTGGACGCTGCCGGGATCGCACGTTGCCGGCTAATTGTGGCCACGTTTAGTTATCCTCGACTGATTGAGCGGATCGTCCACCATGCCCGACAGCGAAACCCAGCGGTGGCGGTGATCGTAAGCGCTGCCGAAGAAAGCGAACTTCCGCACTTAGCTCGTGCAGGGGTGACGGCAGTGTTCCCTGAGAGCTTGGCGGCGGGTTTAGCCTTGGGAAATCAGGCGCTTTTGCTATTGGGGCGCTCCCACGAGGAGGCGGCACGAGTCGTTACGGAGCTTCGGGCGCTATTGAACCCAGAACTCGCTGGTCATATCGGAGTGTAACTCGTTGACGTTGACTTATCCTTGTCACCGGGAAACAAGGCCCAAGTACAGTGGCCTCCGCAGCGAGGCTCGGTCGTGCGGATACGACAGCAGAAGACCATGCAAGATGAGGATCGTGACATGACAGAAAACCGGGACCGGAGAATTGTCCTGATTGCCCCGCCTGGGGCTGGGAAAAGCACGCAAGCCACTCGTTTGGCAGAACGCTTTGCCATCCCGTGGGTGTCTACCGGCGAGCTATTGCGAGCTGCCGTCCGCGAGGGCACGCCCCTGGGGCGCGCAGCACGCAGCTACATGGAACGTGGGGAAATGGTCCCCGACGATGTCGTGATCGCGCTGGTTCGCGAACGCCTGGCAAGCCCGGATTGCCGCAACGGCTTTATCCTCGACGGATTCCCACGCACCACCGCACAAGCTGAGGCGCTCAAGGCAGCCGGGGTCACGTTGGATTACGTGATCGAACTGGATCTCGATGAAGCCGAAGCCGTGTTGCGCTTGAGTGGCCGGCGGGTCCATCCCGCTTCCGGACGCACGTATCATGTTGTGTTCCATCCCCCGAAAGTAGAGGGAAAGGACGACGTGACCGGCGAAGATTTGGTGCAACGGTCGGACGACACCGAAGAGGCCGTGCGTACCCGCTTGCAGGTGTACCGGCAACAAACAGAGCCCGTGGTGGCCTTTTACCGCGAGTGGTCGGCGCGGCAGGATCCGAATGCCCCACGGTATTTCCGGATTTCGGCTGCAGGAACACCGGATGAAGTTGCTGCCCGGCTCTTGCAATTGCTGGGGTCGGAAAAGGAATCCCAAGAGACGGCGTCGTCGCCGGCGAGCTGAGCTCGCCACTTCTCCACACTCGGATCCTGGGAGGAACGTGCGTGGTGGACCCCGCCAACGTGCGCCAACTTTCGCACCGTCCAGCCCAAGTGGGCGCCGTGAACCAACGGGTCTCGAGCCTGCACGCATTCTTGGTATTGCGCCGGGCAGCCCAAATCATGTTGGCGGTTGCTGGAGCCTCTCCGCGCTTTCTGTGGGAACGCTGGCGACTGCGGGGCCAGCCGGCGGCGACGCAGCGGGCGCTCGCCCGGACCATTGTCCACGTCTGCACCCGCCTTGGGGCCACGTTCATCAAGGTTGGGCAAATCCTTTCCAGTCGCAGCGATTTGTTGCCGCAGCCATTCGCGCGTGAACTCGCGGCGCTGCAAGACCGTGTGCCCGCGTTCGATGGCTCGATGGTGCGGGTCATTGTAGAGCGCGAACTTGGACGGCCCCTAGACGAGTTGTTTGCGGAATTTTCCCCCGAGCCGGTAGCCGCTGCTTCCGTGGCGCAAGTGCATCGTGCTGTGTGGCGCAAGACCGGAGAAGTTGTTGCGGTCAAAGTTCGCCGCCCGGACGTGCTGGAAAAAATTCGCCTCGACCGTGCTGTGCTGCTCACCATCGCCCGGTGGCTCGAGCGATGGGTTCCTTCGCTTCGGCTCGTGGCATTGGAACAGCAAATGGCGCAATTTTGTGCAGCCGTGGAGCAGCAAGCGCATTTGCGTAACGAAGCGGCCCACAATGCCCGCTTTACGGCCAACTTTGCCGGTGATCCGGACATTGCCTTCCCGCGCCTGATTCCCGAAGCATGTACCGATGCGGTGCTGACAATGGAGTTTGTCGATGGGGCGAGAGAAGAAGAATTGGATGGCTTCCCGATCGATCGCCGCGCCCTTGTCGCTGCGGGCGTGCGCTGTGTGGGGAAGATGATCTTCGAGCACGGCTTTGTGCACGCCGACCTCCACCCTGGAAATTTGCGTTTTCAAGCTCCGAGCCGAATTGTGCTGCTCGATCTCGGGCTGGTTGGTGAGCTCACTCCCGCGGACCGCAAAATCACTGCCGAGACCTTGTTGGCTCTCGTGCGCGGAGAAGGCAAAAAGGTGGCGCGTTTGTTTTATGAAAATGCGCCGTTTCGTGCCGTAGCCGACTACGCTGCCTATGAGCGCGAGATGGAAACGCTCGTTGCCGAGCTCCGCCAACGGAGCTTGGCTTCGACCGAGTTTTCGCGCGATATCGCAAAAATTTTCGATGTCCTGCGCCGCCACCGCGTACAAGCCCGCGGTCACATGACCATGGTGAACTTGGCGCTCATGACCGCCGAAGGCCTGGGCAAGCGGCTGGACCCGTCGCTCGTGTTGGCCGAAGCTGCACTGCCCTACTTGTTGAACGGCGTCGAAGGTGCGGAATCGGTCCGTACTGCCTGACGTAACAGTGCAGTCGGCCAACGATGTTGGGCCCGCGATTCTGCCGAAGCACTTTGTATGGAGCCGAGGAGGGCGCAGGTGGACGCCTAGCGCCCAACGATGCATGAAGGCCTGTCACCTTGATTCTTTCGTGCGGCACAAAGCGGCTGAGAACGCTATTGCCGCCGCATCACTTGCCCGTCCGCCTCGCGGTCGCCAGGCTGCGCTGTCCGTTACTCTAGGTTCCTGCCCGCACGGTTTTGCCGCAACGACGTTTCACGAGGAACGGGAGCACCGCTCATAAAAGCACTGCGCACTCCTCGCCTGCGCAGCACGATGAGAGGGTTCAGGCGCGGAGCGAGTGGTTCGGCATCGCTTTGCGACCCATGCAAGGAGGATGTGCGCGCATCGGGCCGCCTGCTGTTCCGTCGGTCGTTCGGGCGTGGTTTCCGCACGCGCTCGGGTGTGCGGTTTTCGCGGCCGGGGCGTCCCCGAGCAGCCTGTTGAAGAAGTGGCTGCCAGATACACCTGGGGTTGCGTGGTCGGGGCGAAAAATTTTTCGCCCCGACCGCTGTCTGCAATCAAGGAGAGCGAAAAACCCCCGGGATCGGCACTCACATGGACGGTTGTTCGGGCTCGCGCCGCTTCGTCGAGATCCCCCACCTCGACTGCCCGTTCGACGCTTCGGAGGACACGCTCTCCGCATTACAGACCCACTGGCAATGCCGGCTTTTTCAACGCGCTTCTGGGACGACAGGGCCACATGTTCGGCAAGGGGCTTTCCTGATGATCAGCGATTCTCGAGCGCGGCACGTAACCGCGCTGCCAAGTTCGCGAGCTGCTCGGGATCCCCGGGTTTTCGTGCATGCAGCCGTAACGGTTCTCCCTCTGCGCGAGGCATCAGGTGCATGTGGTAGTGAAACACCGTCTGCCCTGCTGCCGAGCCGTTGAGCTGGAACACCATCAAGCCTGCGGGTCGCACGACTTCGCGCAGCGCGTGGGCAACTTTTTTTGCCACCGTTGCAACCGCTTGTAGGGACTCAGGGTCGGCTTCGAAAAGGTCGCTGTAGTGTTGCTTGGTGACCACCAGCGTGTGCCCCTCGCTGACGGGAAAGATGTCCAAGAACACGATCACGCGGTTGTCTTCGTACACCCGATGCGCCGGTGCTTCGCCACGTACGATCTTGCAAAAGATACACGTTTGCATGGCTCCCGCGTATCCGTTTTCTCGCTCGCCTGCTACCCCGTCGCCGGACAGCAGGAAAGCCGGGCAGGCAAGCGTTCATCAGGATGGAGGGCGCGTTCAAATGCCTAGCGTGGGCATTCGAGCGGGGTCGGCCCTGGAGCGACAAGGACCGCGTGAGCTACCCACCCACGCAACTCAGGCGGTGGTGCAGGCAGGGTACGGAAGAGCCTTCCACGGCGGGAAGGGGTTGTTCACGCCGCAAACGGAACGCTGCAATTGACAAGTTGGGCGGATATCGGCGAAACGGGATGTGTGAGAGCTGCGTTGGTTGCCTTGGGTCTTGCTCTTGGGGTGCTAGGGGCCGGGACGTTGTACGTGCTGCCGACGGTGGTCGACCGCAGGTTCAACCAGGTGTTGCCCGCTTCGCCGTATCCGGTCCGCCCCGAGGTGCGGGCATGGTTCGATACGTTGTTCGTGGCCGACTTGCACGCCGACACGCTCCTGTGGGGTCGAGACATCTTGGTCGAGGCAAATCATGGCCACGTGGACCTCCCCAGGCTGGTTCACGGCGGAATTGCGCTTCAAGTCTTCACCGCTGTGACGAAAGTTCCGGCGGGGCTGAACTACGAGGCAAACGATCCGCATTCGGACATGATTCGTTGGCTCGCCATCGTGCAGCGCTGGCCATGGTCGACCTGGAACAGCCTGTTGGAGCGCGCGCTCTACCAGGCAAATCGCCTCGAGGCTGCACGACAATCATCGCAGGGCAAGCTGCGATTGGTGCGAAACCAGCGCGAGCTGGAAACATTGCTTGCGGAACGCGAGCGTAAGCGCGAAGTGGTCGGGGCGGTGCTCGGGGTCGAGGGGTTGCACTGCCTGGAAGGGCGCGTGGAAAACCTGGATCGGCTGTACGCTGCGGGGTTTCGTGTGCTTGGCCTGACCCATTTTTTTGACAACGAGGTTGGCGGTTCGGCTCACGGAATGAAAAAGCAAGGCCTTACTGGTTTTGGCGCGGAAGTGATCCGCCGGGCCGAGGAACGAGGAATGATCGTCGATCTCGCTCATGCCTCGCCTGCGCTCTTTGCCGACGTCATCGCTCTCGTGAAACGACCTCCGATTGTGTCGCACACCGGGGTCCGGGCAACATGCGACACCGTTCGGAATCTCTCCGACGAGCAACTCCGCCAAGTAGCGGCGAAAGGCGGCTTGATCGGAATCGGCTACTGGGATGGTGCCGTGTGCGAGCCGAGCGTAGCCAGCATTGTGCGAGCGATCGTGCACGCAGTGAATGTTGCGGGTGCGGAACACGTCGCCCTCGGCTCGGATTTCGACGGGGGTACCAAAACGCCGTTCGACACAGTGGGCGTTGTGCAACTCGCCCAGGCGCTATTGGATGCCGGCTTGTCGCGAGAACAAGTGGCAGGAGTCCTGGGCGGCAATGTGCAACGGTTGTTGCAACAGTTGCTGCCGTAATCCCAGGAGCATGTGTGGGGCGGACTAGGAAGGAGAAGCGCATGCCACGTGCGGTGGATGCTGAAGCATTGATGCGGGTGTTGCAGCAGGCTGCGCCGCGGCCCCTCAGCATCGACGACATCGCCCGCATCCTGGGGCTCGAAGAGTTCGACCGTCGCCAGATGAAGGCCGCTCTCGAGGCTGGCGTGGAGGAGCGCAAGCTGCGCCGGATCGGCAAAACCCGGTACCAATGGGTGCGCGAACCAGAAACCGCCGTGCGCATCCGCGAAGCGGTGGAGCGGCGCCGGGCGCCACGCTCGCGCGCCGCGGTACAAGAAGAGCGCTTCGAGGGACGCTACCAGCGAGTACGGGCCGGTTACGGGTTCGTGGAAATTTTAGGGGCGGCAGCCCGTCGGTTCGCCCGCGACGTCTTGATCCCGCCGGGTTTGGAAAACGGAGCGATGCATGGCGACCGCGTGGAAATCGAAATCGTGCGCCGCGACCCCCGCTTACGGCGCATCGTCGGCCGCGTTACTCGCGTGGTCGCCTCGACGCACGAGACCATCCTGGGCACGTTGGAACCTACGCGCCGTGGCTGGCAGTTAGTGCCGGAGTTGGACTTGCTGCCCACCGTCGACATCGTGGGGCCGGTGCAGCCGCGGCGCGATCAGGCCGGGCTCATTGCCCGGGTTCGCTTGGTACGTCCCCCGACGCAGGTGCGACCTCCGGCCGGAGAACTCGAGATGGTCCTCGGGCCTGTGGACCATCCCGATGTGCAGTTCGCCATCATCGCGGCGGAGCACGGCTTGCGTACCGAGTTTCCGGAGCCCGCTCGGCGCGAAGCGGAACGCCTCCCGAACGATCCAACTCCTGCAGATTTCGAAGGGCGGCGGGATTTGCGGGACTTGCCGTTCGTGACCATCGACGGCGAAACGGCACGAGATTTCGACGATGCCGTGTGCCTGCAGGTGAGCGCCGGCGGCACGCGGGTTCTTTGGGTCGCGATCGCCGACGTTTCCCATTACGTGCCGGAGAAGTCGGCGCTCGACCAAGAGGCAATGTTGCGCGGCACGAGCGTGTACTTTCCCGACCGCGCCATCCCGATGTTTCCGGAGCAGCTCTCCAACCAGCTTTGCTCCTTGCTCCCGGAACGCGATCGGCTCGTTCTCGTTGCCGAGCTCCACTACGACCGCCTCGGCCATCGCCGACACGCGGAGTTCTATCCCGCAGTCATTCGGAGCCGCGCCCGGCTGACCTATACGAAGGTCGCCGCAGTGTTGTCCGACGCGACGTCTACAGAAATCGAGGCCTGGCGGGCATCGCTCGGGCCGATCCTCGACGACTTGCGGGCGATGCATCAGCTCATGCTGCAACTCAATCAAGCCCGGCTAGCAGCAGGCTCCTTGGATCTCGACTTGCCCGAGGCGCTCATCGACCTATCGGAAGAGGGCCGCAGCGTGGGCGTGCGCCTCCTGCTGCGCAACGACGCCCACCGGATCATCGAGGAGTTCATGCTGGAGGCAAACCGAGCCGTGGCTTTGTTCCTGCGCGAGCACCGCGTACCGTTCCCTTATCGCGTTCACGAACACCCCGACCCTGCCGACATCGACGAGCTGAATCGCTTTCTCGCCCGTTTTGGTTTTGCCGTGCATTACGATGGACAAGTGCGTCCTCACGATATCGCGCGGTTGCTGAAGCAGATCGAAGGCCACCCCCTAGCCCGGGTGCTGGCCCGGCAGGTATTGCGTGCGCTGGCTCAGGCACAATACAGCACCGTGAACATCGGGCACTTCGGGCTTGCGTTTCCCGTTTACTGCCACTTCACCTCACCCATCCGGCGTTATCCCGACTTGCTCGTGCACCGCCAACTCCGCCGCGTGTTGTCTGGCAAGCTCGAAGAAGCGCGGGCACTCGCGGAAACACTGGAAGCCTTATCGATCCATTGCTCGCAATGCGAGCGGCAGGCGGTCGAAGCGGAACGGGCCATGCTGGACCTGAAAAAGTGCGAGTTCATGTTCGACCACCTCTTGGAGCCAGAACCGGGTACCATCGTGAGCGTGACCAACTTCGGCTGCTTTGTGGAACTCGATGCGTACCCCATCGAGGGGCTGCTCAAGCCGGAAAGCTTTCCCGAGGACCGGTACTACTACCACGAGGAGGAACAAGCGTGGATCGGAGCACGCCGCCGGCAACGCTTTACCATTGGTGACCGGGTGCGTGTGGAATGCACGAACGTGTCGCTCAGGCGGCGCGAAATCGACTTTGCGTTGCTCGAACGCCTGTCCCCCGCGGAAGCCACGTCGTCCACCGCACCAGCAGCTTCCCCGCAGCGGCAGCGGCAAAAACGCCGTCATTGAGGAGATACCGGCAACACTGGCGCCCAGCGGGCGCGTGTGACACAGTGGTTCGGGTGATGGCGGAACAGTTCCAGTTCGATCCGTTCGACGAACGCACGCGGCGCAATCCGTTCCCGCTGTACGCACAGGCGCGGCGCGAGCATCCAGTGTACCGACACGAGGGCCTGCCAGTGGTGTCGGTGTTTCGGTACGACGACATCCAGGCCATTTTGCGCGACCCGTCGACATGGTCGAATGTGTTTCCGCCACCGCCCGGCTTCACCCGACCGGATCACCTGCCGCCAAGTATGCTCATGCTGGACCCGCCGGAGCACACCCGTTTACGGGGGTTGGTCCAGCAAGCATTCACGCCTCGGCGTGTGCGGGAGTTGGAACCACGAATCGAAGCCATCGCCGAGCAGCTGGCTTCTGACCTCGTGACACGAGGAACGGCAGACTTCGTGGCCACGTTTGCCTATCCGTTGCCGGTTGTGGTGATTGCCGAAATGATCGGGGTGCCTGCGGAGGACCGCGAACTGTTTCGGCATTGGTCGGACGCATTGGTGGAGAACCTCGGGGGTGGACTGTTGGGACCACCGTCGCCAGAAGCTCTGGCAAAGGAACTGGCCGCCGTGGAGGCCATGCGCGCGTACTTTGTGGAAAGGGTAGAGGAGCGACGCAGAAAGCCTCGTGAGGATTTGCTTTCGGCGCTGGTTGCTGCGGAACTGGAAGGGTCGCGTCTGACCTTCGACGAAATGCTGCAAATGCTCGTGTTGCTGTTGGTCGCTGGAAACGAAACCACGCGGAACTTGATTGCCAATGCAGTGTACACCTTGATCGAGCATCCAGAGTCGGAGCGGCAGTTGCGCGCGCACCCCGAGCACGTACCGGGCGCGGTGGAAGAAGTGCTGCGTTTTGCAAGCCCGGTACAGTGCGACGTACGGTACCTCGTGCGAGACACGGAGGTGGCGGGACGCCATGTCGAGGCGGGAACCATCGCACTGCTGTGGCTAGGCTCCGCCAACCGCGATGAGAGCGTCTTTCCCGACCCGGACGTCTTCGACATCGCACGTGCGGACAATCGCCACCTCGCCTTTGGGTTCGGTCCCCATTTTTGCTTGGGCGCCAATTTGGCTCGGCTGGAAGCTCAGGTCGCGTTGCGCGTTCTCCTGCGACGCGTGCGCCAGTGGCAACTGGCAACGAGCGACCCTTTACCCCTGCACCCCAGTTTGATTTTCCGCGCAATGACCGAACTTCCGTTGGAGGTCCGTGGATGAAGCACTCACCGGCATTTTTGCGAATCGTCGAAGAAGCGCGCCAGAAGATTGCGGAACTGACCATCGACGAGGTGAAGGCCATGCTGGAGCAGGGGGAAGATTTTCTCCTGCTCGACGTGCGCGAGGAAAGTGAGTGGCGGCAGGGCCATTTGCCTCGCGCCCAACACCTGTGCAAGGGCGTGATCGAGCGCGACATCGAATCGGTGTGTCCTGATCCGAATCGACGCATCGTGTTGTACTGCGGCGGCGGTTACCGGTCTGCGCTGGCCGCGGAAGCCCTGCAACGCATGGGCTACAAGCGCGTAGCTTCCATGTGGGGCGGCTGGCGCGCGTGGCTCGAAGCTGGTTACCCGACGGAGGGCTGAACCGCCTGGCTCGGGGCAGGACCCACAAGCGAGCTAGGACGTTGCCGTTTTGCGAGCCGCTTGCGCACGCAGTGCCCGCGGAAGCGGGAAGGACACGTGCTCTTCCACCACCGTGACCGGTTCGACCTTCGGGAAGCCGAGCGTGCGCAGCCGATCGATCGTCGCTTGCACCAGGTGCTCGGGAGTCGAGGCTCCAGCCGTGAGCCCGACAAAGTCCAGTCCCCGAACCTCGCCGGACTCGATGTCGCTCTCTTGCTCGATCAGCCGCGCCTCAGCGCCTTCCTTGCGCGCAACTTCGACAAGGCGGTTGGCGTTGCTCGAGGTGGGCGAGCCGAGCACGAAGACCAGAGGAGCCCGGTGTGCCAGGGCTTTCACGGCCAGTTGCCGGTTTTGCGTGGCATAACAGATGTCTTCTCTGGCAGGCAGGCGAATGGCGGGGAACCGCGCTTGCAGCGCGGCGAGGATTTCCTTCGTATCGTCCACCGAGAGGGTTGTTTGGGTCACCACCGCCAGGCGGTCGGGCTGCCTGACCGCGAGGGCTTGCACGTCCGCGACCGTTTCCACCAAGTACATGCGGTCCGGTGCATGTCCCATCGTGCCCTCGACCTCGACGTGACCGCGATGGCCGATCATTACGATCTCGTAGCCTTCTCGCGCGTAGCGCAGCACTTGTAAATGAACCTTGGTCACGAGGGGGCACGTGGCATCGATGACTCGGAGTCCCCGTGCCTTTGCCTCTGCCCTCACGGCGGGCGACACCCCATGGGCGCTGAAGATGACCAGAGAGCCGGGCGGCACCTCAGCGAGGTCGTCGACGAACCGGGCTCCTCGCGCTTGCAGGTCCTCCACCACATGCCGGTTGTGCACGATCTCATGCCGCACCCACACCGGCGGGCCATACCGTTCCAGAACCAAACGCACGATGTCGATCGCATAGGAAACCCCGGCGCAAAATCCGCGGGGATTGGCGAGCAACACCGTCCCGGCTTGGGCTGCCATGGTGGCAAACCGTCGCACCCAAGCTCGACCGACGCAAGGCGTCCTGCCCCGCGGCACTGCCGAGAAGATTCCGTGGTGCTCAGCGGCGTGCGCCTTTTCAGGTACGGCCGCGTGGAACACCTGCGAGGTGCAAAGGAGCCTCAGGATCGGGCCGAACGCTCCCACCTTTCCTTTGCAAATTGGAGAAAAGGCCCGCGGAAGTAGTGCTGCGTCTAGCACGCTGCCGCCGGAACCGTTAGGCAGAGATTCGCCGCGCCCGCGGCATGCAAGTTGGAAGTTGGAGAAATTGCGATGCTTGTTCGGGACTTGATGCAAACCGAGGTCGTGACGCTGGATGCCAAAGACCACTTGGATTTGGCCGATTCCCTGATGCGACTCGGGCGTATCCGGCACATGCCGGTGCTGTCGGACGGGAAACTCGTCGGGATTCTTTCGCAGCGAGATTTGTTCCGGGCAGGAATTTCGACCGTCTTGCGCTTGCGCCCTTCTGCGGAGCGCGAGTGGCTGGCGAAAATTCCGGTTCGCGAGGTCATGACCAGCCCAGTGATTACCGCAAGGCCGGATATGTCCGTGCGGGAGGCGGTCCAGCTCATGCTCGATCACAAAATTGGCTGCCTGCCCGTGGTGGAGAAAGGCGAGCTGGTGGGCTTGCTGAGCGAGACCGACTGCTTGCGTTACCTCGCGCGCTTGCTCGACCTTTGGGACACCAAACAGGAACTGCCCCGGCTGGAAGAACCGGAGTGAACAGCCACGCAGACCGAAATGGCCATGACGCAGAAGATCGCCGGTTCCAAAGGAAGCATTCTAGTAGCGGAAGACGAGGCCGCGGTGCGCGAGAGCCTCACCGAGGTGCTCCGCGAAGAAGGGTACGACGTCGTCGCTGTAAGCGACGGCACGGCAGCGATTCGGGCGCTGCAAGAAAAGGAATTCGATCTCATTCTCTCGGACATCCGTATGCCGGGGGCTGATGGACTCGAAGTGCTGCGGCACGCTCGCGAAGTCTCGCCGCAAACTCTGGTCCTACTCATGACCGCCCATGCCACCGTGGAAACAGCGGTCGAGGCCATTCGCCGCGGGGCGCAAGATTACTTGCTGAAACCGATTTTGTTCGACGACCTGCTGCACAAAATCGACCATTTGCTGACCCACCGGCAGATCGCGTGGGAAAATCAATTCCTGCGTAGCCAAGTGGAGCGCCAATGGGATTTTGAAAACCTCGTGGGCCGCTCTGCAGCGATGCGGGAGGTCATGAACCTGGTGCGCCGCGTAGCCCCTACGCCCAGCACCGTGCTGATCACGGGGGAGAGCGGCGTGGGCAAAGAAGTGGTTGCCCGCGCGATCCATCACTTCAGTGAGTATCGCGATCGGATTTTTCTGCCCATCAACTGTGGGGCGATCCCGGAAACTTTGTTGGAAAGTCAGTTGTTCGGCCACATGCGTGGTTCGTTCACCGGCGCCATTGCCAACCAAGAAGGGCTGTTCCAGCGCGCGCGCGGGGGCACGATTTTCCTCGATGAAATTGCGGACATGCCCTTGTCGCTGCAGGTGAAACTCTTGCGTGCGATCGAGGCAAAGGAAATTTTGCCGATTGGGGCCACTACGCCGATTCGCGTGGAAGTTCGCATCATTGCTGCCACGAACCACGATTTGAAAAAGGCTGTCGAGGAAGGGCGCTTCCGCGAAGACCTGTATTATCGTTTGAATGTGTTCAACATCGAGATTCCCCCGCTGAGAGAACGGCGCGAGGACATCCCGTTGCTGGTGGAGCACTTCATCCGCATCCATAACCGGGAACTCAAGAAGAATTTCAAAGGGGTCGACAGCGCGACCATGAAGCTCCTCATGTCGCTTCCGTGGAAAGGAAATGTCCGCGAACTCGATAACGTCATCGAGCACGCCATGATTTTGGGTAGCGGCGACTGGATCACTGTTCGGGACCTTCCCCGCGCGCTGCAACAAGACGTTGGCGTCGAACCAGAGATCCCCGACACGGATAACTTGCGCGAAGCGTTAAGGGCCTTCGAAAAAGCGCACATCCAGTCGGTACTGGCCAAGTGCCAGCAAGACAAACGACAGGCAGCACAACGTTTGGGTGTGTCGCTCTCGTCGCTGTACCGCAAGATGGAGGAACTTGGCATTCCTCTCCAAGCAGAACGTTCCGTGTTGGAGTGAACCAATCGGCCTTGCCTCCCGTTTATCGGGACCGCCCTCTGGCTCTTCGAAGCTGAGCGGACTAGATAAGCGCCGATGGCCCCAGAGGAATTGCTGCACCGACTCGGGCTCGATGCAGCCCGCCAGCGCCGGCGGCTGGAATTTCTGGAGATCGGCGCACGTGACCGAGAACTCTTGCAAGAAATCGCTGAATTCGGACGCGCTCACGTCGACGCGATTGTCGAGGAGTTCTACCAACACCTGCTGCGCTTTGAAGAAACACGCAACTTACTTGGCGGGCCGGAGCGCATCGAACGGCTAAAAAAGACCCAGCGTGCATACTTTTTGCGCATGCTGGAAGGAGAGTTCGACACCAGCTACTTCGAAAGCCGGCTGCGGGTCGGAGACGCTCACCAGCGCATCGACATGGCGCCGGAATGGTATCTCGGGGCGTTCGCCCTGTATTTGCGGCTGTTGGTGCGCCGGCTTCTCGAGCATTACCGCCACGACCCCGCCCACTTGTGTGAAATCGTGCAGACGCTGACGAAAGTCATCTTTCTGGATGCCAGTTTGGCGATGGACGCGTACATCGCCGGAGGGTACGTGCAACGGGCCCTGGCCGAACAACTGGCGCAAATGGCGGAAGCTGCCCAGCGTGCACTGGAAGAAAAGGCAGCTTTGGAGCGGCTCAAGACCGATCTGACGAACATGATCGTGCACGATCTCAAGGGACCGATCGGGGGCATTCTCACGGTTACCCAACTGGCGTTGCGCAAGCGCGGCGCGAGCGAAGAAGCACACCTCAAACGCTTCGAGCAAATCCAGCGCAGCGCGCGGGACCTGCTTCGCATGATCGAGAACCTTTTGGAAATCGATCAGATGGAGAGCGGACGGTTGGAGCTGCGCACCGAAGCGGTGGCGATCGAGGACTTGCTCAACGAGTGCGCTGCCGAATATCGGGCTGCCGCGGAAATGGCTGGGCAAACGCTCGCGGTCGAGCTCAACGGCGACCTGCCCGTGATTGCGACCGACCGCTGGCTCGTGCGGCGCGTGTTGAATAACCTCGTGGTGAATGCCATCCGCCATAGCGGCGGTGCCGGGAGAATCACCTTGGGCGCGCGTGCCAGCGGCGATCACGTAGAGTTGTACGTTTCCGACACCGGCCGCGGTATCCCGCACGAAGAGCAGGCCACCCTCTTCGATAAAAACCGCCGCTCGTTGAGGGGCGATCACCGCGAGGATACCGGGCTGGGTTTGGTGTTTTGTAAGATGGCAACCGAAGCGTTGGGGGGCGGCATTCGCGTGTCGAGCGAACCGGGTGCTGGGGCTACCTTCATCGTGAGCTTGCCGCTGACCTGATCAGCCCGCGAGTTGGTGCGGCGCCTGGCGTAGCTTCGCTGCGAGTTTAGGCGCCCGCCATCGTGCCGCTTTGCGAAGCCAATCTGCCTGGCGGCGCACGATCAGGTGCGGGCCTCCTCGAGAGCGCGCGCCGCTCCGATGGCCGTCGCGTACTCGGCGTGAGGCGGAATGGAAAATTGGTAGTCGAAAATTCCGGTGGTGGCGAGCACGCGCTCGACGAGTGTGCGCACACGCAAGAGTTTTCCGGTGAGCACGATTTCGCTGTGTTGGGTGGCCCGTGCTGCGAGAACGCTCAAGGAAACAATGACCTCGGCAATCATATTGATGAGCCCACGTGCCTTGTCTTCAGGCCGCGCATCTGCACCGAGCTTGCCAAAGTTGCTCGCCGTGGCGTGCGCCGGCAAGCGCCCGACGGGTCCGCCGGCAATATCCGCAACCGTGAGGTCGACGTGGGCCAAATCGCCGGACGCCGCCAGGCGCTCGAGCGTATCGAGACGCGACACTTGCAGCAAATGTTTGGCGAGTCCGAGCAACGTGCCACCTCCGACGCCTGTGCCGCCGACGTGCTGGATGGAGTCGCGGTCGACCGCAACGAGGGCGGTGCCGGTACCCAACGACACCACAAGCGCCCGTTCCTTGCCCGCAAGGCTGACTCCACCGATCCCAATCGCCGTGATCTCCGGGATTTTGTGAACCGGTATCCCCAGCAGTCGCGAACCTAAGCGGCGTGCCCCTCCACCCGTTGCCGCCACTGCAGGAATCGTGTGGAGATCCACGCCGAGTTCGTCAGCCAACTTGCCAAGGGCCCCGGCAGCCGCTGCCACTGGGTCGTTGGCTTCCACCGTGACCACGTGCAGCTCCGGTCCGAGAGCCACTGCGTCGGTCGTCGATCCTCCAATGTCGATACCGAGGAGCATGGGCGCGGACACTCTTATGGCAACTCGCGGCGTAAGGCTACCACGTGCTCTCGCCGGTCCGGCGGGTAGTCGACCCACTTTGCTGCGGGCACGGCGCTCTGGGGCACGACACGAAACCCTTCTCGCTCGAAAAATGCTTGTGCTTGCGGCGATGTCGTGCAGGCGAACAAATACCGCAGCCCGAGCCGTGTTGCGTCGGCCACCACGCGAGCAAGCAGCTTCCGCCCGATTCCCTCGCCTTTGAACCGTGTGATCGTGTACAAGCCGACCACTTCGCCAGCGTGCTGATCGGCGTAGGGTGCCGCTTCGAGGCCGCAAACTCCAGCGAGGTGGTGGTTGCCCACGCTCGCGCCATACGCGTGAAGAAGGAAACGCGCGATCTCCTCGGGGCTTCTCGGCTTGAGTACGCCTTCCCGCACGCCCCGGGCGAGGAGTTTCTCCACCTCGGCAAAGTCGTCGATCCCCAGGCGCTCCACGGCACAGTAATCCGACAACGTGAACAACGTACCCGCGCCGTTGTAAGTGAACAGTTCGTGCGCGAGCTCGGGCAAGCGACACAGATTCACAGAGCCAACGCCCTGCAACAATGCGTTACGCACTGCCTCGAACGTGTTGCGCCGGTGCCCGAGGCCAGCCCACTCCGCTTGGCCGACGCTTAGCACGGTGGCTAACACAGCCTCGTCCATAAAGGCCAGCACTTGTCCGCTGGCATCCGCGATGCCTCCCTCCGGATCCACCAGAACGAGCTTGTGCACCCGCAACCGGGAAGCGGCATCTGTAGCCACGAGAGTGAACTGGTTGGTTGTGATTCCGGTCACGAAGCCAACGAACACCGGGGTGCGGCGAAGCGTGAGCCAGATCTGTACGAGAAAGTCGTCGCCGACTTGCCCGGCTGCACCACTGATTGTGGGCCAGCAGGAGCCCGGGCCAGGGTCGGGAAACAACGCCGGAGCTTCGGGTCCACCTGCAAACGCGGGGAGCGCCCGCGCTAGGTCTTCGCTGAGGCGGCGTCGATGCGCTTCATCGTCGGACGCAAGAAGCAAGACCACTCGCGCCCCGGCGTTGACCAGGTCGGCGGCCACAGGACCGAGAACATCCGCGAGAGCAACCGGGGCCTGCAGCTCCGGGGCCGAAACCGCAATCATCAGGGTCCGACCGCGAAATTCTTCGAGATAAAACTGTTTTTCGTCAGCGAAGGACAACTCTGCTGTACTGGTCTCGGTTGTCATTGCCCGGAAATCGCACAGTACCAAACTGGTGCCGTTCCGGCGAGCGTCAGGGGAACTTGTTCCAACGAGGCCGCCTCTCGGAATCCTCAGCAGGATTCCTTGCAGGAGCCGAGCACACCGCTTTTGCTCGAACGGCTTCTGCCCCGGTGCTGGCCGCCCTCGCGCCCCGCGTGTGACGCAAGCAGCCTCTCGCGATGGTCATTTTGCAACGTCGCGAATGGGAGCGCGAGCGCTTCGCAGAGATCGGAGGGTAAAAAACGCTTCTCTTTGGCGCGTGCGTGGGGAGTGCCAAGGCAATGGCTTTGCTTACCGATGGACCTTCCCTGCACTGACGCAAGCGAGTGAAGAGCCTTGACGAAATCCGACCGAGACGATTGTTCGACCAACGCACCGCTCTCCGGTTGTTCTCCGGAGACCTCCCAAAACTCAGCTCGGACAGCGTTTTGTGAGATTGGCGTATTGGTGCTCGACGCACGAAAGCGCATCGTCGCTGCGGATGCGCTGGCGCAGAAGCTCCTCGGGAGGTCCCTGGCGGAACTCGAGGGGCAGTCGCTGGAGGAACTCTGGAACCGCATGGGTGCGCGCGAACCCGACCCGGTCGACCGCAGTAGCGGGGGTTGTTGCCCCGTGGACGTGCACTCGCGGACTTGGGTCATGCCGAACGGCGAGCCGCGGCACGTCGCGGTGCGAGAGACGACTGTGACAACGGCCCACGAAGGATGCACGGTGGTGCTGCTTGCAGAAGTGGCTGCGCTGGGAAGCGAGTATGCAACCCTCCTGGAGTGCCGAAAGCGGTTCGACGCATTCATGCGCCATTTGCCGGGTGTGGCCTACATGAAAGATCGCGACGGGCGTTACGTGTTCGTGAGCCCAACGTTCGAGCGCCACTTTGGCCATCCGCCTGAACACTACGTAGGGAAGCTAGACGCCGACGTGTGGCCACCAGAAGTCGTGCAGCAGCTCCGCGACAGCGACGCGCAGGTGCTCGAGTCTGGAGCAGTGGTGCAAAGCACGGAACGGGTTCCGCAGAGCGATGGGACGCACTACTGGCTTGCCACCAAGTTTCCCATTACCAATGCCGCGGGCGAGGTCGTGCTCATCGGCGGAGTAGCGGTCGACATCACCGAAGAGCGCCGGGCACTCGAGAGCCTGAAGGAGCTTCAGCGCTCTGCCCAACAGCGCGACCGCTTGGCAGACGTGGGTGCAATCACAGCGCAAATCTTGCACGACTTGGCAAACCCGATTGCTGGACTTTCCATGCAAGTGCAGCTGATCTTGCGGCGGGCGGGTCGGGACCCGGATCGCCCCGTAGGGGAACTGGTGCAGTCGCTCGGTCGGCTTTTGTCGGAGGTGCAACGGCTGGATGTGTTGTTGCGCGAGTTCAAGGACTTTGCTCGCGAGCAGCGCTTGGAACTGCGTCCGGTCCGCTTGCGCCCGTTTTTGGCCGAGTGTGTGACTCAGTGGCGGCCCGTGGCGCGGGCGCGGGACATCAGCATCCACACCGAACTGCCTCCGGATCTGCCGACCGTGCGCGCCGATCCCGACCAGCTTCGCCGCGCTTTCGACAACCTGATCAAGAATTCCATCGAGGCGATCGACCGAGGCCCGGGAGCGATTTGGGTGCGGTCTACAATCCCCCACCCTGAGCGCGTGCGTATTTCGGTGCTCGACGATGGCCCTGGAATCGCCCCGCACGTGGACCCGTTCCGATTGTTCGAAACGACGAAGCCGTACGGCACCGGATTAGGGTTGCCGATTGTGCGCCAAATTGTGGAAGCGCACGGAGGGCAAATCGCGTACGAACCTCGGGAGCCTCGGGGCGTGGCCTTCCATGTGGAGTTGCCTCGGACGGGTCCGTCGTGGCCGCTCCCTCCGCGGATGTCGGGGGAGTGACCGAATCACTGGAGATCAGGCAGTGAGTTCCAACATACGCCGCAACGACCGCTCCGCGCCGCGGCGAACCTCCTCGTCCAGTACAATTTCGTGCTGCATCGTTTGCAGCGACCAGAGTGTGCGGTCGAGCGTGATCATTTTCATGAACTGACAGAGCTTGCACGCCTTGTAGAACTTCTTCTCGGGAACTTCGAGAAACAACCGGTCCGACAAGCCACATTCCGTCACGACGACGAACTCCGTGGCATCGCTGCGCCTGGCGTACTCCACCATGCCGCTCGTGCTCAGCACCGCATCCGCAAGGGCAATCACATCCGCGCGGCATTCAGGGTGCACGAGAATGCGAGCATGAGGCAACGCTTGCTTGATGCGCTGGATGTTTTCCGGGGTGATTTGATGGTGCACGTAACACGCGCCGTTCCAGGTCACGACCATCTTGTCGGTGTGCTGCTGGACGTACTCGCCCAAGTGTTGGTCGGGAACAAACAAAATATGCTCGGAAGGCAGACGGTTGACGATCGACACCGCATTGGAGGAAGTGCAACACACATCGACCACCGCCTTGACCGCTGCGGTGGTGTTCACGTAGGCGACCACCGCGAGGTCGGGGTACACGGCGCGCAATTCATCGCGGCGTTGGACAAGTTCCTCGGGCGTCACGCTATCGGCAAGCGAACACCCTGCGCGCAGGTCGGGCAGGAGCACGACTTTGTTGGGGTTGAGAATCTTGGCAGTCTCGGCCATGAAGTGCACACCGCAAAACACGATCACGTCAGCTTCCACACCAGCCGCTTTGCGTGCGAGCTCCAAAGAATCGCCGACAAAGTCCGCCACCTCGAAAATTTCCGGCCGCTGGTAGTTGTGCGCGAGGATCACCGCATTGCGTTGGCGCTTGAGTTCACGGATTTGCTCCACCACTTCGGCCAAATGCCGGCACGTTTCCTGGTCGTAGTACTCCGGGTGCACGGGAGAGAGTTTCCGATGCAGTTCTTCTGCCAAGGCTGCTAGGGCTGGCATCGCTGTTCCTCTGTGGTGCAGGTACTAGCCGTTGGCAAACACAAACCCAACCGGCAAGCCAGCGTGGTCACGATTACGGTTTCGGGATGTGCAAGCGCTTGCTGATCATCAGGCTACCGGACACGAGAAAGAACAGGCTCGGCCAGTGAAACTGAACGCCAGCGACGGCCCAGAGGGAAATCGTGTCGGCCGCGTATGCCGCTAGCGCGATTCCGAGCGGGAGAACGCTCGTGGGAATTGGCGTCCCTTCGTAGTACCGCACTTTCCCACCGTCGCCGGCTAAAGCATCGGCAGTAATGTTGTAGCGCGCCAGCCGGGCAAGGCCGCACAGGACGAAGTACACCAGGACCACTTGATCCGTGGTGGTGCGCAGCCCGATCGCATACGCGATCACTGCTGGTGCCGCGCCAAAGGAGAGCAAGTCGGCCAGAGAGTCGAGCTCACGGCCGAGCGACGAGCTGTTGTTGCGAGCGCGAGCAATGCGGCCGTCGAGGAAATCCAACACGAGAGCCAGTGGGACGAGCGCCGCCGCGATCCACAGATGCGTGGGGTTTCGGTCCTCGACGAAATGGATGGCCTGGAACAGCGCGACGATCCCGCAGGCGCCGTTGGCCAGCGTGAGGAAATCTGGCAAGTGCAAACTGCGAACAAGATCGAATCGCCGCGCTTGCGCCATCGGGCTCGACTCCGGCGCCGATGTTGCCCTCAGAGGTGTGCCGGGTCAACCGCCGTGGTCGAGCGCCGTTGACAGGCGAGGGCGAAGCAGCGTGTCCAAAAGCACTCGGCTAGGCACTGGTTTGGAAGCGTAGCGCACGCCAGGGAGTTCGATGACGGCGATCGATTCGTAGGTCCACCAGGGAAATAGCTGTGCGGCCAAGTATTCGAGGTGGCAAAGCCACCGCAGCATCCTTGGTCCGGGCAGCACTCGCCTCGCAGCCCGTGCTTGGGCGTAGAGGAGGTTCCATGGCGGGTGGCGCAGCCAGTGGAAGCGCGCTTGGTTGCGAACGTCATCCTCGGCCACGAGGGCGTAGAGGGGACGCACGATCCGGCTGAGGCTTGGATAAATGCGTGCCTCCCGGCCGAACACAATTTGCATTTCCATGCGGGTGAGTAAGCTCACGTGGGCGTGTGGCTCGGTAGCTGGCTCTCTTGGCTCGCCGAGGCGCCGATGAGGCAAGGCAACGATCACGAGCCTCCGCGCGATGCGGCGAAGCTCACGAACCGCTTGCTCGATGTGGGGCACGTGCTCGAGGGTGTTGACGGACAGCACGACGTCCACGGACTGGTCGCGAAACGGCAAGCACCGAGCTTCTGCGCAAGCCACATTGGCCACGAGGGACCGTGCTCGGCGGCAAGCGTTTAGGGCGAGATCGACGGCACAAACCTGCGTGCCAAACGCGTCGGCAACGATTCGACCGAGAAAGCCCTCTCCGGCACCCACGTCGAGGAGAGATCGAAACTCATACTTCGCAAGCCGCCGCAGGATCGCGTACGAGTGAACGTACGTACCGATGTATTGCGAGCGGAGAGAGAGTCCCCGAACGGGACTGTGCGGCACGTACTCTCCGAAGCCAGGCGGGGGCCCCGCGTAAATGCCTTCCAGCCACGAGCGCGTGCGGCGGGTGTAATCGTCCATGCCGCAACCAAGCTTACTCCGATTGATCTCCGCATCCAAACGGAAATGGACGCGGACACGGAGCGGCGATTACGGTCCGATGCGCACGATCATGGAGACCGCTGGACCTACTTCTCCCCTTTCGTCACGCAACCGGATCGTCAAGCGCACCTCCCCGTCGGGAAACCGGGTGGCAACGTCGATGAAGCCACAGAACTGGATCGTGGAGTTGGACCTCGCGAAGTCGAACCCTCCATCGGGCTTGAGAATGCACGCGTCGTTCCGGCCGCGACCGCGTGGCTGGCCGGCTCCGTCGAGAAACCGGCAGCCAAGATCGTTGAGCGCATCGATCACTGTCGGACGATCGCTGAAGTCGGGCGGATCTACCGCAGGCACGCCGCCAATTCGGGGCGGCAAGCGATCGCACACTTCCGGGCTGCCGTTCCCAAGTGGCCGAGAAACCAGCACCTGCAGGTCTGGTGGACCATTTTCTCGGAAGGTGACGCTGCCGACCGGCACGCCCGACGCTCCTGGCCGCCCCTCGATGACGATGTTGAAGCCTGCGCCGGTCGGTCGCTGAAAAATTGGGACACCGTCCGGTGTCGTGCCGCTTGGTTCCACGGGCGTGTCGTCAGCTCGGGTAATGCCAACAAAGGTCACGACCGGGCCGCTACCCGTTCCGGCTGTTGGCGTGTAGGTGCGAGTGGGTGTGCGGCTTGGCGTGGAGGGGACCGTACGGGTTGGGGTCGCTAGCAGTGGTGTGATGGTGCGGGTGCGCGTGGCCGTGGGCGTGGCGGAAACGCGAACGGTGGAGGAAAATGTCGGCGTGGGCCGACCCGGAGTGGGGGTGAAGGTCGCGGTGGGAGAGCGCCGTGCCGTGCTCGTGGGTGTCGCTGTGTTTGTAGGCAAGGGCGTGGTTGCGCGAGGCGTGGCAGTGGGGCTCGTTTGGGTGCGCGTGGCGCTCGGGCTCTGGGTTGGCGCGGCAAGGGTGCTGCTCGGCGTAGGAGTCGCACGAAGGCTCCGAGTCGGGGTTGCTGTCGGAGTGAAGCTCGGTGCTCGGTGCGTTGGGGTTGGCGAGGGGAGCACATCACCAACTCGGACTACGAGTTGCCGAGCAGGGCCCAGATTCCCCGCGACATCCCGCAACCGCACCGTGAGGAGGGTGTCGCCGGGTGGAAACGCCCAGCTCCTGGCGACGGTGGCACAGAATTGGATTTGGCTCGTTGACGTCACGAGCGCCGGCTGGCCGTGCGTGTTGACGGTGCAAGCTCCTGTCGCCAGCGCAAAATTGCAGCCAAGGTCGTTGAGGGCGTCGGAGACAAATCGCTCCGGCCGGTAATCGGGAGGCACGACTGCTGGTACCCCTCCAGAGCACACCTCAGGGCTTCCGTCGCCCAAAGCCCGGCTGGTGAGAATTTGTAGGTCGGGCCGCCGCTCGCTGCCGCTATCGGGTTGAAACGTAGCGATACCTACCGGGCGCCGACTGGCTCCCGCTCGTCCTTCCACGACCAGCACAAATCCGGAGCCAGCAGGCCGCTGGAACACCGGCAGGCCAGCTTGCGTACCAACCGGAACCAGAACGCGTCCGTCCGCCGTGGCAAGGCCGACAAACGTAACCAGCGGACCAGCGGGCGGTGCATCGACGGCGAGGAGACGCGCAACAAGGTCCGCAGCAGACACTCGCCCGTCGAGGTTTTGGTCCGGTGTCGTACACGCGGTTTCGGTCCAATCATCGAACGCCGTGCTCGTTAGAGCTTCCAGGTCTTCCTCGGCCTGCGCATCCGGGCACCCGATCGCAGCGCACTCGCGCACGCCTACGAGCACGGCGGCGGAAACGAAGAAGCACACCACTCCCGACTGCAACCAACCGCGCCGCCAACTCTTCATGACAGACCCGCACATCTACCCCGGATGCAACAGACCCGGCAACCCCTGAAGGTGCCAGTTCGCCTCATCTCCTCCCTAACCTGCTGACACAACAGCCCTCGCCCGCCAGCCCCCCGTACAACGGATACGCCCGGCGTGCTGCCATGTTCGCTGGTACAACCCACGCGCCTGCAGACGGCGCCGTGCCCTAAAAGCGATTGCACGCACGTAGGCGCCCATCGCCACGTTTGCATCACGCACATCGCGGGGCATCGTATGGGCGGTTCGCGAACCCCCCTACAACTGGTACGCGGGGTGCCCGCGATGGCTGCTGGCGCAATTCGCGTGGCTGTACGCGGGGGTATGTAGGGGCGACGCGGTGCGTCGCCCTGGTGCCATCGTGCACGATGGTCCCACGTAATGCGACGCCGCTGCCCAGCATGCAGCGCGCCCGACGGGCGACCCACCGGGTCGCCCCTACTTTGCCCGGCGGTAGGGTGCAGGTTCGCTAGCACCACGCCCGTTTCGTGTGCTGTAGGGGCACGGCGGCGCCGTGCCCTTGACACCATCGTGTACCCCGGCCCCACATAACCGAATCTGCCAATCGTCTTGCAGGTGGACCATCGACCGGAGAGCTGTGTGCGGGAGATCCGCCTGCCCAGTTCGGAGGGAGGGGGACCGAGTCAACCGGTCCTCCCTACCCCTTATCACGGCCCGCCAGCCCCGGTTTTCGTAGTACTGGGGTCTTTCCCCGTACCGCGCGGCAAAGCGGCCAGCCCTTGGCTTGGCCACCCCCCTCGCATTACGGTTGGCTTTTCGCGAAAAGAACTGGGTCCTCACTGCGTGGAGGCGGCTCTTTGCCAGGTGCTGGATGAACCTGGATGGATTCGTTTCCCGCCCGGGATAAACCTTAAGAGACAGCATTGAGTTAGGAGGTAGTCGATGTCGCAGTATCGACCAATGACAGAAGAAGAGTTGCGCGAGCGGGTGCGCCGCTTGAAGGCCGAGGTTCACCCGGATCGGGTGGACATGTTCACCTTCCGCGGCGCGCAGTATGACCACGGACTTGCTTGGGTACACTTTCCCGAGGGCCTGGGTGGCCTGGGAATCAACCCGAAGATGCAAGCCATCGTCGCCGACGAGCTGCGCAAGGACGTGCAAACCGTGTACGATGACTTGGCCATTAACCCGATCGGGATTGGCATGGGGGCTCCGACGCTCATGACCTACGGCTCGGACGAACTTAAACGGGCGTTGCTGCGCAAATGTTTCACGGGCGAGGAAATTTGGTGCCAGCTCTTTAGCGAGCCGGGTGCTGGCTCCGACGTGGCGGGGCTAGCCACGCGCGCGGTCCGCGACGGTGACGACTGGGTCGTGAACGGGCAGAAGGTATGGACCACGTTAGCTCACGTGGCCAAGTGGGGTTTGCTCGTGGCGCGGACGAACCCCGATGTCCCCAAGCATGAAGGCCTGTCGTATTTCTTGCTCGACATGCACTCTCCTGGGGTGGAAGTGCGCCCCCTTTACCAAATCACGGGCGAGGCGGAGTTCAACGAAGTGTTCTTGAACGACGTGCGCATTCCGCACCGCTACATGCTGGGCCAGGAAGGCCAAGGGTGGCAGGTGGCCATCACGACATTGATGAACGAGCGAACTGCCTTGGGCGGCGGCTCGACGCAAAAAGGCGGAGGGCCAATCCAGGTGCTGATGCAAATTTGGAACGCCCGCCCACCGAAGCGGCATTCTCCTGCGGAAACCGCTGTGCTGCGCGACAAGATCACGCGCTTGTACATCGAGTCGGAGCTTTTACGTCTCACGGCGTTGCGCGCTCGCGAGATGATGCGCGCGGGCAATCCTGGACCTGAAGGCTCCGTTGGCAAACTCGCCCAAGCCGAACTGTACAAGAAGATCTGGGAGTGCGGCATGGACGTCCTCGGTGAGGACGCCTTGGTGTACGAACCAGGCTACACGTTGCGCCGGCCCGCTCACGAAGAGCGCCGCGACAAGGTGCTGCTAGCGAAGTATCAGTTCCTGCGCTCGCGGGCGAACTCCATCGAGGGTGGCACCTCCGAGATTATGCGCAACATCCTCGGTGAGCGTGTCCTCGGCCTACCAGGAGAGCCCCGGACCGACAAAGGAATTCCGTGGAAGGACATCCCCCGCGGAGGATGATTCCAGCCGCAACTCTACGAGAAATTGGCGAACAAGGAGAACCAGAATGGACTTTGCATTTACACCCGAGCATGAAGAACTGCGGCAGACGGTACGCCGGTTTTTGCAGGACCGGTCGGACGAAGCCACGGTTCGCCGTTTGATGGTAACGGACGAAGGCTTCGATCGGTCCACATGGGCCCAGCTTGCGGAGCAGTTGGGTTTGACCGCTTTGATCGTGCCAGAAACGTACGGTGGCAGCGGGCTTGGTCCGGTCGAGCTGGCCATCACCCTGGAAGAAATGGGTCGCGCCTTGTTTTGTGCGCCGTATTTTTCCACGGCCGTGCTTTCGGTTGCAGCCTTGAACGAGGCAGCGAGCGACGAGGCCAAACAGGAGCTGCTGCCGGAAATTGCAGCAGGGAAGAAAATCGTCGCGCTCGCGTTAGCAGAGCCGCAGGGAATTTGGGAACCAGCGGACGTGCGCCTGCGGGCACGCAAAGGGCGCAACGGCTGGACCCTCACCGGTGAGAAAACTGCGATCATCGATGGGCATGTGGCAGACGAGCTGTTGGTGGTAGCCCGCACGCCCGAGGGCCTTTCGTTGTTCCGCGTTCGCGGAAATGCAGACGGCTTGGAGCGTGTGCCGTTGCCTGCGCTGGACCTGACCCGGAAACTGGCGCGCGTGCGCTTTTCGAAAACGCCGGCCGAATCCGTGGCTGCTGCCCCCGACGTGCAGCCGCAACTAGAACGAGCGTTCCTGCTTGGTCTTGCCGCTCTGGCAGCCGAACAAGTTGGTGGTGCCCAGCAGTGCCTGGAGCTTTCCACCCAGCACGCCAAGACGCGCTGGCAGTTTGGCCGCCCCATCGGCTCTTTTCAGGCAATCAAACATCGCTGCGCCGATATGTTGGTGGCCGTGGAATTCGCAAAGTCGGCCGCGTATCACGCCGCGTTTCGCGCTGCGGAGGGGAACGGGAGCGATCTCGCCGTGGCTGCGCGGATGGCCAAGTCGTATTGCTCCGACGCGTATTTCCAAGTGGCGAACGATACGATTCAGGTGCACGGGGGCATGGGCTTCACGTGGGAGCACCCGGCACACCTGTATTTCAAACGGGCAAAGAGTAGTGCCTTGCTGTTTGGCGATCCGGTGCACCACCGGGAAAAGCTGGCGGCGTTGATTGGGATTTGACGTCTGGCGGCGTGGCCGGGCGCGGCAGCGAGGGAGTGCAGTAGTGATCCCAAGCTGCGCGCCCGAGCCCGCCCGCCGCGAGAACGGCAAGCAGCCACACCACCGCAGTGCGATAGTGCCGCGCGCCCAACGCGTGAAACAACCGATTGCCCAAACTGACCCCTACAACTGCAGGTACGAGCCACAAGACTGCGGCCACCAGCACTTCGGCGGTGAGTAAGCCGAACCCTGCCATCGCAGCGAGCGAGAACACGTCGGCCACGACGAAGAACGCGATCAGCGACGCGCGTGCCACTTCCACCGCGATGGGCGACGCAAGATAGTAAAGGATCACAGGCGGCCCGCCGATGGACGCGCTTGCGTTCAAAACGCCTGAGCAAACACCAGCGACGACTCCCGCGGGCTTGCTCATCAAGGCCGTCCAGCGGCGTTCCTGAACCAGCACCACCGCGCCCGCCAGCACCGCAAGCGAAACCCACACCCGCATGGCTGTGGGTGAAGCGGTTGCCAACAACCATGCTCCCGGGAGGGTTCCCGCAAGCATGCCTAGAGTCAGCCACGCGATGGATCGCCAGTGGACGTGCTGCCACACCCGAGGCAGCAGGTGCACGCTTGCGGCGATTTCGAGGCACAACACCGCTGGCACGACCTCTGCCGGCGGGTGAATCATGGACAGGCCTGTGACCGCCACCATCGCAAATCCAAAACCGCTGAAGCCGCGAACGAGACCAGCAAGTACCAGAATCGCGGCGTCGAAGAGCAAGCGCACGGGGTCCATCACGTCGGTTGCTTCTCGACCATCGGCCCCGCCACAATGGGAAAAAAACACAGGCGTGTTGCCGAGGTAGCAACACGCCTGTGTTGGATTTGCGCGTTCCCTGCGGGGCTCAACGAGCAGGCAAAATGTACGTGAGCCCGATGCCCGTGGTAACGAACTGTACTTCGTTCGTCGGGTTTACGCGTTGGTCGAGCTGGTTGTAGCGAGCCCAAGCCCCGACGCTCAGCGCATCGTTCAACGCCAGGTTGATTCCCCCGCCGGTGGAAAACCCCCACGACGTACGGCTGATCGGCGTGTCTCCGGATAACCCAGTGAACACGCCCACCTGGAAGGTTTGGTACGCCTCCACGTTCATGTCGCCAATGGTAAACGGCTCAGCGATGCGGGGACCAGCGTGTACGCCGAGTGCCCACGTTGCGTCCTTGTCGCGAATGCCAGGGCGGTTGTCGTTCGGGAACCCTACCACTTGCGCTTGCGCGGCAAGCCCGAGGTAATCGTTCATCATGTACGCCACGAATGGACTGAACGTTCCGCCCGTATCCAGCCGGTCGGTGGTTTTCTCCACCGGAATCGCTGCACCCAGGTCCAAGCCCGCCAGGACCTTGCTGGCTTCTTCGGCCTGGACAGGCCGCACGAACAACCACGAAGCCAAAGCAGCCGTTACGAACAGCCAAGCGTTCCGTTGTCTCATACTCCACACCTCCTTTGTTTTGTGGATGTTCCGCCGTAAGTGCTTGCCAGAAACCGGCGCACTGTTCCAACGGGGCCGTTAGATAACAACTTTTTTGCCAAACACCAGGGTTTTGTTACGCGCTCGCGAATGTTCGTTCCCCGGTGACGCTGGCGAACTTAGGCCCTTTTGCTTCGTCGCGGCCGTGGAGGTCGCAGCGGGGACTCCAGCGCTTCGAGCCAGGCGGCACAAAGCAACGGGAACAGGATCTCGTGGTGACCGGTCAGGTGAATCCCCCGGCCGTCCGGAACGGTGGGGCGTAGCAAAACGTTCATTTGCGGCCGGTAGTGGCGAAGGAAATCGAGATTGACGGTGAGAAGCTTCTGCACGCGATGGCCGAGGTTGCGGGCGAGACTCACGGCTTTGACGAACACCTCCGGCAAGATGACCGCGGAACCGACGAGCACGAAGGCACCGCCGTCGAGCCCTGCCGCCAGGGCCACAAGGTGCCGGAAGTCGTCGAGGCTGGCTTGGCCGATGGCTGCACCGTTTGCGCTTGGGTGCATGTGGACGATGTCGGTGCCCATCGCCACGTGCACGGTCACCCGTACACCGTGCTGGTACGCGGCTGCGAGCACGCTCGCTCCAGAGTAAGGCAAATTCGCTTCGACCATTGCTCGCCCAACCGCAGCCCCTAACCCTTCGCCCGGAGTAGCGGCGCTTGCAGCTCGATTGAGGAACTCGCCCGTTTCGCGAGCCATACCGAAGCGCCCGTCGACAATGTGGCTGGCTACGTCCTCTGAGGTCATGCCGGCAAACGCCAACTCGAAATCGTGTACGATCACGGCACCGTTCACGGCAATTCCATCGATCAAGCCGCGTTGGATCAAATCGATAATGACCGGCCCTAAGCCAACTTTGATCACGTGCGCTCCCAGCCCGAGCAAAATGCGTTTGCCGCGTTTGCGGCGGCGTGCAAGTTCGTCCGCGACGAACAGCAAGTCCTTTGCAGCGAGAAAGTCCGGTAGCCCGATCAAAAACTCACGCACGGAGAGTCCGGGTTGGAGCGGCGAGGCTAGGCCGCTGGCTGCCACCAGCGAAGGGCGCTTGTGCAGCGGGTAGGTGCGCACGCGCGACCAGTCGAGGTCCTGCAGTTGGTTGGGCCGCTTCCGCGCCATGAGGCGTGCACCTTGTCAGCTTGCCGGGAAGAGCCGCGCCTCGACCAGTTCGCAGAGCGTGTGCCCGATCAGGATATGCGACTCTTGGATGCGCGCAGTGTTGGTCGTAGCGCTCACGCACAAAACCAAGTCGGCCTGCTGGGCGAGCTTTCCGCCGGTGCCACCCGTAAGCCCGATGGTCCAAATCCCCTGTTTCCGGCACACCTTTACGGCCTCGAGCACATTGGCCGCATTGCCGCTGGTGGAAATGGCAATGGCAACGTCGCCCGGCTGCCCGAGTGCGCGCACCTGCTTCGCAAACACTTCGCGATAGCTGTAATCGTTCGCGATGCTGGTCAGCGCCGATGTGTCGGTCGTCAGGGCAATGGCAGGCAACGGGGCGCGCTCCCGCTGAAACCGATTTACAAGCTCGGCCGCAATGTGCTGTGCGTCGGCAGCACTGCCGCCGTTGCCAAACAACAGGAGCTTGCGACCGGCACGAAATGCTTCCGTGATCACCTCTGCCGCTCGTACTAACTCTTGCGCCTGTTCGCGCAAAAACACCTGTTTTGCGCGAATGCTCTCGCGGAAAATCGCTCGGATTTGTTGGCGCACGGCGCGCTCGTATAGCGCAAGCGGCTTTGCAGAACCAAGCGCCAGGAGGCTGTCTGCGAGCCGCCCTCGCTGACGGACATGCAAGTGGATGTTTTGCGATCCGCCGTGACAACTTGGCCAGAAGATCGCCGAGCCTGCTCCTCCAGGACGCGATGGCGCGATCCGGGAAAGCGAAACCTGCCGTCTCCTCCCCCGACGCTGCGCATGTTCCTCCGCTGTGCTGCGCAGTTGGGGAAGGAGAGCGTGAGGTGGACGATGGAACTTCACACGGAGCCGCACTCCACCCTCACCCGGCGCTGGGCGCCGGCCTCTCCCTGGAAGGAGAGGCGTCTTTTCCGGGGGAACGCAGAGCCCTCTTCTCGTCCGAGGCTGCTCGTCTTCCTCCAGAAGGGGTGGAACGCGGGGAAAGGTTGCTCTTCGCCGTCGCCAGAAGCGTGCGCGTCAGTCTCTCCGTACGCGAGGCGGTGCGCTCTGCCGGGAACCGGTCGTCCTCTACGCTCCGCGAGGTCGGGGCTTTCTCGAAGACGTGGGTTCTGACATGAAGTACCAACAATGCACTGGGTCTTGTTTCTTGTGGCGCTCGGTTGGGTCGGGTACGCGGTGTGGGGGCGTCGCTGGCGTGTGGAACCCATGCTCGAACGGGCGTACCCGGGCGAGTGGGGTCGCGTGGTAGCCGTGGTTCCGGCTCGCAACGAGGCCCTGGAGTTGCCGGTGACCTTACCTTGTCTCTTGCGTCAGACGTACGGCGATTTTCACGTCGTCCTCGTGGACGATCACTCCACGGACAACACCGCGGCCGTGGCCGAGCAACTGGCTCGCGAATACGGCGCGGAGGGGCGATTTCATCTGGTGCAGCCGCCGCCGTTGCCCGAAGGCTGGATGGGCAAAGTGTGGGCCCAGCGAGCGGGTTACGAAGAGGCCCGGCGGCTCGGGGCCGCGTGGATTTGGTTTACGGATGCCGACATTCGCCACGAGCCGGACGTCCTGGAGCGTTTGTTAACGACGGCCGAGCGCTGGGAACGCGACTTTGTCTCGGTGATGGCCCGTCTCCGCACGGACACCTTGGCAGAGAAGCTCCTCATTCCCGCCTTCACGTACTTTTTCGCCATGCTGTACCCGTTTCACCGCATCGCTCGAGACGAACTAGCCGATGCGGGAGCAGCCGGGGGTTGTATGCTGGTGCGAAAGGAGCTGCTGGAGCGCGCCGGAGGCATCGATGCAATTCGCGATGCCGTGATCGACGATGTTGCTCTTGCCAAAGCCTGCAAACGCGCCGGAGGCCGGCTTTGGTTGGGCTACCATCCCGGGGTGCAGTCGACGCGCAGTTATGGTTCGCTCGGGGCCATTTGGGCCATGGTTGCCCGCAGCGCGTACACGCAATTGAATTACAACCCCCTGTTGCTCGCTGTTTGCGTGTTCGGCCTGTTCGTGGTGTTCGTGTGGCCGGCTTTAGCCCTGTTGGGCTTCGCGGCGGGAAGGAAGCTGTGGGGACTGGTTGCCGTTCTTGCCATGGCGCGTACGTACTTGCCGTTCGTGCGGTACCTCGGTTGCGGCTCGTTGTGGAGTCTGACGCTACCAGTGGCGGCCACGCTGTACACGGCGATGACGGTGACCTCTGCCTGGTGGTACTATCGCGGTACGCGCACACGTTGGAAGGGCCGCGAGTACGGGCGCTCGGAGCCACCGGTAGCCCTTCGTTGACTCGAACTGCGCCCCGCTTTTAATAAACAAGCTCATCACCTCTAAGGAGCGGTGTATGAACTTTGATTTTTCTGACGACCAGAAACTCCTGCGTGAGAATGTGCGTGCTTTTCTTTCTAAGGAAGCACCGTTGACGCTTTGCCGCCAAGTTTTGGAGTCGGACAGCTCTTACTCAGCCACCTTGTGGCAAGCGATCGCGCAGCAAGGCTGGCTTGGAACGGCGGTTCCAGAAAGCTACGGCGGGGCCGGCTTCGGGCGCTTGGAACTTGCTGTCATTGCCGAAGAACTGGGCCGGGTTCTTGCGCCTGTACCTTTTGGCAGTTCCGTGTACTTGGCAACGGAAGCGTTGCTCGTCGCGGGGACCGAGGAACAGAAGCAACGCTATCTACCGGCTTTGGCCCGCGGTGAAACCATCGGTACGCTGGCCCACTACGAAGGGCCCGGGGAGCTCGGCCAGCGCCCGGTGCAAACTGCGGTGCGTTCTGGGAAGCTCAGCGGTACGAAAACCCCTGTGCCCGACGGGGACATTGCGGACTTTGCCTTGGTCACGGCCAAGAGCGGGCGTGAAGTGGGTTTGGCCTTGGTCGACTTGCACGCCTCCGAGGTTCGTCGGGAGCGGTTGGAGTCGATCGATCCCAGCCGATCCGTAGCCACATTGCATTTCCAGCGGGTTCCCGTGGAATGGCTCGGAGGCCGGCCGTGCGGGTGGGAGACGATCCACCACCTGTTCGATCGTGCTGCTGTGCTGTACGCCTTCGAGCAGCTTGGCGGTGCGCAGCGAGCCTTCGAAATTACCCGTGAGTACACGTTGAGCCGTTATGCATTTGGTCGCCCGATCGGCTCGTTCCAAGCGCTCAAGCACCGCTTGGCAGATTGGTACGTCGAACTCGAGCTTACGCGCTCCAATTGTTACTACGGTGCTTGGGCACTCAGCAACGAAGCGCCGGAGCTTGCTCTCGCTGCTTGCGGTGCCCGTGTGTCCGCCACGGCGACCTTCGAGTTGGCCTCCAAGGAGATGATCCAGATGCACGGCGGAATGGGCTTTACGTGGGAGCACGACGCGCATTTGTTTTATCGTCGCGCGCGTTACCTAGCGGCCATCTTGGGGCCGGCACCGGTGTGGCGGGAGCGGCTCGTTGCCACCTTGGAAATACGAGAAGAGGCCTGAATTCTCCACAGTGCCCGTCGACGATAGGGAGGAAGCCATGGATTTCAACGATACCCCTGAAGAAGCGGCATTCCGAGCAGAAGCACGAGCGTGGCTCGAAGCCAACGCCGAACCACTGGCTCCGGGCGAACAACCGGCTGGCCTCGAAGGGCGGTTCGATCCCGACATGGTGCGAAAAGCACAAGAATGGCAGCGCAAGAAAGCCGACGCTGGATGGGCCTGCATCACCTGGCCCAAGGAGTACGGGGGCCGCGGAGCCACGCCGATTCAGGCAGTCATTTGGAATCAAGAGGAGTCTCGCTTTAAAACCCCGCCGAACATCTTTGCCATCGGGCAGGGCATGCTTGGTCCCACCATCATGGTGCACGGCACCGAAGAGCAAAAACGGCGTTACTTGCCGCCCATGCTCCGGGGCGACGAGATTTGGTGCCAGCTGTTTAGCGAGCCCGCGGCAGGCTCCGATCTGGCGGGTTTGCGCACCACCGCCGTGCGCGACGGCGATGACTGGGTCATCAACGGACAGAAAATTTGGACGACCGGAGCTCAATACTCCAAGTGGGGCATGATCGTGACCCGTACCGACCCCAACGCCGAAAAGCATCGCGGGATCACGTATTTCATCGTGGACATGCAGTCGCCTGGCATCGAAATCCGGCCCATTAAACAAATGAACGGCATGTCGAGCTTCAACGAGGTGTTTTTCACCGATGTGCGTGTGCCCGACAAAAACCGGGTTGGCGATGTCAACGACGGTTGGCGCTGCGCCTTGACCACGCTGATGAACGAACGTCACGCCATCGGAGCCGGTGCCGGAGGGCCGGAGTTCCGCGATTTGTTTCGCTTGGCCCGCAAGATGGTGTGGAATGGCAAGCCCGCGCTTGCAGATGCAGGCGTGCGCCAGAGGTTGGCGGATTTTTACGTGCGAGCGAAAGGATTGCAGTACACGAGCTACCGAGTGCAAACCGCACTGTCGCGCGGCCAAACCCCTGGGCCGGAAAGCTCCATTGGCAAACTCGTGGGTGCACCGCTTCGGCAAAACATGGCTGCATTTGCACTCGACCTGGAAGGTGGAGCGGCTGCTTTGCTCGATCCGACCGCGCCCGAAAGAGCGTTGTGGCAGCTTGCCTACTTGGGTTCCCCCGGGTTGCGCCTGGCAGGAGGTACGGACGAAATCCTGCGCAACATCATTGCCGAGCGGGTCTTGGGCTTGCCTCCGGAAATCCGCGTGGACAAGGGAATTCCCTTCAAGGACGTGCCCACGGGCCCACGCCCCTAAGCGCTGCGGCCCGCCTGCGCCTGCCGCCGCTCCTGCACAGTTGCGACGTTGCCGTGCGCCGGCACCGGTGGCCCGCCCGGCCATGGTGCCGGCGCTTTGTTCCGAGCCGGTGCGCGGGGTGGTAGACCAATGACCGCGACCAACCGGCGCGCTTTTGCCCTTTTGTTTGTCTGCCTTTTGAGCGTGGGCGTGGGGCAGTCGATGCTGTTTTCGATCTTGCCGCCGGCCGCACGAGAAATTGGGATCACGCCGTTTCAGGTCTCCACGATCTTTGCCACGTCCGCATTTCTGTGGGTGTTCGTCAGCCCGTGGTGGGGGCGGCGGAGCGACGTGTCGGGGCGGCGCAAAATCATCCTTATTGGGTTGCTGGGCTACGCCGCGTCGATGGCGGCGCTGGCTTCGGTCATTCGCATCGGCATCGAGCGTTGGCTGCCGGCCACGGTTGTGTACCCGCTCATGATTGCGGCTCGTTGCATCTTCGCCCTCGTGGGTTCGGGTACCGGCCCCGCCTCGCAAGCGTACATTGCCGATCGCACCTCGCGCAGTGAACGGACAGCAGGGGTCGCCCTGGTGAGCGCGGCAATGGGTTTGGGGGAAACTGTGGGTCCAGGCCTTGGAGCTGCGTTGGCCTCGTTCGGCATCGTCACGCCGCTTTACGTTGCTTCCGGCATGGCAGTGGTGAGTGCGTGGACCATTTGGACCTTCTTGCCGGAAAGCGAGCGGGTAGCCGAAGGGCGACCCGCTCGGCCGCCTCGGTTGCGTGTGGGCGATCGGCGCGTGCTCCCGTTTTTGGCTGTGGTCACTGCGCTCCAGGCAGTACGTGCGACTACGATCATTACCCTTGCCTTTTTTCTTCAAGACACCCTTCATCTCGATGCGCACGCCACCGTGCAGTACTCCGGCGTCGGTTTTGTGGTGCTTGCCGTGGCCGGGCTGTTTTCGCAGCTCGTGATCGTACAACGATATCGGCCAGCGCCGCGGGCGATGATGCGCGCGGGCGTGGTGCTGATGTTCGCGGCCTTTTTGCTGTTCGTGTTCGGGCATACATGGAGCATCTACTTGCTTGCTCTGGCTTGCTTAGGGCTAGGGATGGGCTTGGTTCGCCCGGGGGCAGCGGCCGCAGCCTCGCTTGCGGTGAGCCCGGATGAACAAGGCTCGGTGGCCGGACTGCTGGGCGGCGTTTCCGTGATCGGGAACGTCGTCGGCCCCATGCTCGGCACTGCGCTGTACAGCTTCGACCGGCACGGACCGCACTTGCTCAATGCTGCGATCATGGCTGGAATGGTGGTGCTGGTCTGGACCAGTCAGCGCATTCGCCGCGCCCATGTGTGAGGAGTGCATGCCAAACGGGAAGCGGATTGGGTTGTTTGCCAACACGGAATTCTGGTCGGCATACGGTAAGGACGTGGAGGCGACGTGCGCTGGGTACGATTGCCAAGTGGAGTGGATCGGGCCTCCCGAAGGCGAGGAGCGATTGGACGAAGCGCGCCTTGCTGCCATTACCGTGGCGACGTTCAACGGGTACTGGGAAGTCGATCCACAGTTTACGCGCCGCTTTTTCGGGATTGTATTGCGCGCGCCGAATCTAAAATGGTTCCACGTGCCCAACGCAGGGGTGGATCATCCGGCGTTTTCGGCCTTGCTCGAAAGAGGAGTCACGCTCACGACATCTGCCGGTGCCAATGCAGCGCCGGTTGCGCAGTCGGTACTGGCAGCGGTGTTGGCGTTCTCGCGCGGCCTGCCCCAATGGATGGCTGCGCAGCGCGCCCGGCTGTGGCAGCGGCTCGGCGAACAGCGCGCCGATTTGGTCGGGCAAACCATGGTGATTGTCGGCCTTGGCGCGATTGGCAGCGAGGTCGCCCGCTTGGCGAAAGCATTCGGCCTGCGTGTGGTGGCGGTCAGGTCCAAACCGACACCGTCGGCGCACGCCGACGAAGTCGTTTCCCTCGAAGAGATCGACTCGGTGCTGCCCCGTGCCGACTGGTTGGTGCTCACGTGCCCGCTCACGCCGCAAACGACCAAGCTGATCGACGCCGCACGATTGCACCGGCTGCCGCCACACGCGCATCTCGTCAACGTGAGCCGTGGAGCAGTGGTGGACGAGGAAGCGCTCGTCGAGGCGTTGCGCCAACGGCGCATTGCGGGCGCTTATCTGGACGTGTTTACCGAAGAGCCCCTCCCTGCTGCCTCGCCGCTGTGGGAGCTTCCGAACGTACTGCTCTCGCCCCACGATGCGGCTGGGGCGCGCGGCAATCGCGATCGCGTGAGCCGACTGTTTTTAGAAAATCTCGCATACTGGCTCGCGGGAAAAGAACTGCGCAACCGGGTGCGCTGATGCCCGAGCCGTGCTCACGGCTCGGGAGCAGCCGCGGACGCCAGGATGGCGAGGGCAGCTTCGTACACGCGGCGATCGCCTGCGGCGATGACTTGCCCACCCTTGCTGCAATCGCCGCCGCGCCAGTTCGTCATGATCCCCCCTGCGTAGGTAACAATGGGAATCAACGCTTGCACGTCGTACGGTTGCAGTCCGGATTCCACCACGAGGTCGATGCATCCCAACGCGAGCATGCAGTAGGCGTAACAATCGCCGCTGAAGCGTGTGAGCTGGACACGTGCTTGCAGCTCGTCGAACGCGGCGCGCTCCGCTCCGTGGAACATGCCAGGGTGGGTGCACTGTAAGCGGGCGTCAGCCAGAGTTTTACAGGGCCGAGTGCGCAACGGGAACGCTTGCCCGCGATGTTGGAGCGAGGCTCCGAGGGCGCTCGCTACGAACCGTTCGCCCGTGAAGGGTTGATCCATGAGTCCCAAAACAGGGCCAGTGCCATCGTTCAGCGCGATCAGCGTGCCCCACAACGGGATGCCGGTCAAAAATGCGCGCGTCCCATCAATCGGGTCGAGTACCCAGGTAAATTTCGATTCGCGCTGGTCGAGACCTTCCTCTTCCCCGAAGATGCTGTGGTCCGGGTAGTGCTGGCGAATCAACTGCCGCATCGCCGTTTCCGCAGCGTGGTCCGCTTCGGTGACCGGGTCGAACCCTCCACCGGAGGACTTGTTGTATTCGCTCGGGGCAGCGCGAAAAAACGGCAAGATGGCCGCGCCTGCCGCGTCCGCGAGGGTGTGGGCAAACTGGAGAAATTCGATCAGTTGCTCTGGAGGCAAAGCTGCCATGAGCTTTAGCCCTTAACTCCGAACTGCGGTTCTCCTTCCGCAGAAACGGGGGTTCACCCAGCAGCAGGGCTGGAGTCCGGCCCGGCGGAGTTGCGTTCCCGGCGCGGGCCCTACCGCAACTTGTACCATCCGTCCATGTACTCCTTCATTGCCTCTGCGAGGAAGCTGCGTTCGGGGAGGGTGTTTGCCATTCCGTAAATCGGCGCTTGCCCGCCAGAGACATCGGGATGTTGTTTGACAAACTCAACGGAAGCACGCAGGTCCTCGAGGAACCGTTCCGCCACTCCTGGTTGTGTGTGGCGCAAGGTGACGCAGATGTGCAGGCTTGCCGGGCGCTGCAAGCCGTTCAAGCTCCAGCCGCGGTCGGTCATGGCATCGAGTACCTTGTAAATGTCGATTTCGCGCGCCGCGAACGCGATGACGAACAGCGGATCCCCCAACACGTACAACTCCGGAATTTCGGCGATGCCGCGTTTGATCTTCTCGGCAGTTTCCAGGATGCGCCGAGTTGCCTCCAGGTATCCACGTTCGCCGAACGCCACGAGAGCTGCCCAGCAAGCGGCGCTCAACCCTCCTGGTCGGCTGCCGGCAAACGTGGGCGAGCAGTACAATCCACCCGGCCAATCGGTGGCGGTGAAGTACTGGTAGCGGCGCAGTTCTTTGCCGCGGTAAAGCACGACCGACGTGCCCTTGGCTGCATAGCCGAACTTGTGCGTGTCCACAGAAATGGACGTCACTCCTGGAAGACGGAAGTCGAATGGCGGCACCGGGTACCCAAGTTTCTCCGCCCAGGGTAAAACAAAGCCTCCTAGGCAGGCGTCGGTATGAAACCCGATGCCGCGCTCTCGCGCAATTTCCGAGAGTTCGGCAATCGGGTCCACGATCCCGTGCGGAAACGGCGGCGCAGAGCCCACCATGACGATCGTGTTTTCGTTGATCGCCGCTTCCATGGCTTTCACGTCGGCGCGCCAGTCTGGTCCGATCGGGACGTGATGAATCTTGATGCCGAAGTACTGTGCCGCCTTGTCGAACGCCGCGTGAGCCGTGACAGGCACGACCATTTCCGGGCTCGTGATCCCTTTCTTGTCGCGGGCATAGTCACGGTACGTTTTCATTGCCAGCAGAATGCTTTCCGTGCCTCCCGACGTAACCGTGCCGACGATTTCCCCGGGGCTGCCCGGTTCGCTTCCCGGCGAGCCAGCGCCGAGCATGTGCGCCACCATAGACACGATTTCCGACTCGAACTTGATCGCGCTCGGCCACAGATCCACGTGCAGGGGGTTCGACTGCGAGTGCAGCGCGTACGCTTGGTTCAAAAATTCCACGTGTTCGTCGGCGCCATGGTACACCGCGCCGGATGCGTATCCAGCTTTCCAGCGTGCTTCCTCGAGTTCTTTCATTTCGCGAAGCTGCGCAAGCACCTTGTCCCGAGGAACGCCTTCGGAAGGCAGGCGCTCGAACGTGGGGAACCGTTTGCGGTACGCGTGGATGTCCGCCTTGGGTGGAGTGTGTTGGTCGCTCATGCCGCGCCGTCTAGCGCAGTCCGCTGCACGAAGCGAGCTGACCGCGTCCCCTCTGGAGAGAGAAAACAACATCGTGAGGACAATGTAGGGGCGACGCGGTGCGTCGCCCTGGCACCATCGTGCACGAAGACCCCACAGAACGCGACGCCGCTGCTCCGCGTGCAGGGCACCAACAGGCGACCCACCGAGTCGCCCCTACATTGCCCGCCGGTAGGGTTCGCCCCGTCGAGTGAGCGGACAGAAAGCTGCCGGCTGTTTCCAACGAAGCAACAAAGAAACGCCTCTCCCTGGCAGGGAGAGGCCGGCGCGCAGCGCCGGGTGAGGGTGGATCCTGTGGTCGTGCGACCTGTGAGGGTCCACGTCGTCTGTCATCCCGCGCCGTGCATGGCAGCGGCGACTCCATCGCCGTAGATCGCCGTGCCATCGTGCGCGATGGTCCCACATAACGCGACGCCGCGGTCCCGCATGCGCCGCACCCCCCGGGCGACCCACCGGGTCGCCCCTACATTGCCCGCCGGTAGGGTGCAGGATCGTCTGCACCACGCGCGTTTCCGCTGATCCGCGGGCACGGCTCCGCCGTGCCCGTGCCAAAACCGAAGAATCCCGCAGACCGTTTTCCCGATCCATGCCTACCGCGATCCGATTCTTCAAATGCATCAGCACCAAACGCATCGATGCGGGTACGCCGCGCGTACCGGTCCGGCAACCCAACGATTACGAACACATGCCGTAGGGGCGGTTCGCGAACCGCCCCTGGTGCTGTTGGTAGAGTGCGTGTCGCGGCGCAGGGTGTCGGCGGAATGCAGATTCGTGCGCGCTACGCCCGTCTGCGTGCCTTGTACGGGCACGGCGGTGCCGTGCCCCTACCAACTCTTCGGAATGAGCAATCGGTAGCGGCAGGGCTTGTGCCCGCCGCGGGAAAGCGTGCCTCCGTGGCCAAGAGCGGGGCTTGTACCCAAGCGGGCTGCGGGTGCGACGCACGTAGCTTCACACGCGGGCATGTACGGGCGCGACACTGCCGTGCCCGTACCGTCTCTTCGGAACGACCAACCGGTACGGGCAGGTTCCGAACCCGCTCTTGTATGCTCGTCGCCTCACCAGCCCCGCCACCGACTTCCCACATCGCGGGCGGCGACTTGGCGGCACGGTAGCTTTTCGGTAGCACGAACCGAGAAAGCGTCGCTAAATCACGCGACCGTCCTTTGGTGGGCCTCGGTGTTTCCGTGGGTTAGAAGCGCGCCCTGGCCGATTCGAACGGCCGACCCCAAGATTCGTAGTCTTGTGCTCTATCCAGCTGAGCTAAGGGCGCGTGAACTCTGCGAAGCGCGCGCGTGAGTAACATCCTCGCCGTTGCCTCGCAAGGCGGTGTGGCCTCGACGGGGCTCGGTGGCGGCGGTCAGGCCGCGGGTTTGGGTGGTGCGCCACTCCACCAAACCATCGGTAGCACGTGGCGAAAGTACTCGAGCCCGGACCAGACACCGACTGCCAACGCGAGCCAAAAGAAGTACATGCCGACCGCAAAGAAGTCGATGCCGAAGAACGGGTAGTGGAGCAGCAGCCCGTGGAGAGCGAACATCTGCAAGACCATTTTGTACTTGCCGAGCGTCTCCGCCTCCACGACGATCCCATGAGCGAGCGCGAGCGCGCGGAGCCCGGTCACGGCAATCTCCCGGGAAATCATCACCGCAGCGGCCCAGGCGGGTAGGTGCGGCTGGCGATCCATGGCAACCAGCATGACCAGCACCGCAGCGACGATGAGCTTGTCAGCAAGCGGGTCGAGCACCTTGCCGAGGGTGGTCGTGAGGCCGTACCGGCGGGCCAGATAACCGTCGAGGAAATCGGAAAGCGAGGCGAGGAAAAAGGTCGCCGCCGCTGCCACGGCCGATCGCGGTCCTGGGTCGGTAAGAAACACGATGACCACAGGGATCAACAGAATGCGCAGCAGCGTGAAGAAGTTGGGCCAGTTCGCAAGATCCTTCCACAAGGTCCCGAGCCTGGGGTCAGTTGCGCTGTGCGTATTGGTCCCGAAGGTAGCGGTCGCGGAACATCATCACCCGCGCGACGTAATCGATCGTTTCCGGGTAGGGCGGGATCCCGCCGTGACGGTCGACCGCAGCCTCGCCAGCGTTGTACGCCGCCAGAGCTAAGCGCAAGTTGCCGTTGAAGCGATCCAGCAAATACCGAAGATGACGCACGCCACCTTCGATGTTTTGATGGGGATCGAAGACACGGAACACGCCGTGCCGTCGCGCAGTCGATGGCATGAGCTGCATAAGCCCCAGTGCACCTTTGGGGGAAACCGCGTCAGGCACGAAGTCCGACTCTGCCCGGATGACCGCTTTCACGAGCGCAACGTCGACTTGATGGCGCTCCGCGACGTCACGCACGATCGGCTCGTATGCTTTGTAGCGGCTGGGATCGGCATATCGTCGCCCCCAACTGGTCCAGCGCACCGCCCGCCAGGTTTCCTTTTCCGAGCGGTAAAAGCGGTAGCGCGGCTCTGCCGGGGCGTTGGAAAAATGCAAGACCCCGCGCGCGTCGCGATACACGTAAATATCCGCCCGGCTCCACCCCGGAAGCACCAACCCGAACACCAGCAGGAACCAAAACCTCCCAATACCCAATCCCTGCATGCCCGCCACACTACTTGGGAGCACAGGCATGGTCAACCGAATTCTGCCGGGTTCCGCTGCTCGACCGCGCGGCGGTGACGCCACACGCTCGTTCGCTATTCGAGCCGCCTTCAGCTCGCTGTCCGACGTGCGCCTGGCCGTCGGCTTTCTACTACCGACGTTAGGCCGAGCCGCGACCCTTCGCTGCTCGCGTGTGGAAGTGGTCCCGGCAGCAAACGGAAGGCAGTTGCGGCGATCCTGTCTACGGAAGCAGCTTTTCGAGCTCGCCGACAAGGATGCGCGCAACTCGTTCGTGACCCTGCTCCGACGGGTGTTGGTCTGGGAGCAGCTCGGCACACGGGCCTGCGGCACACTCCGGCGGAAACTGTGCTGCCACGTCGATCAGGGTTGTGCCCGTTTCGCTGGCGACTTTGCGGAGAACGACATTCGCGTAGCCATACAGGTGCTGGCTCGAGGGGTAGGTGAGAAGGACAAGCGCAACTCCAGCTTCGCGCGCCTTTCTGGTGACCTCTTTCAGGTTTCGCTCCAATCGCTCTGCCCAATCCGGCACCGGCGGCCCACCGGTGGCTTGATGGCCGAGGGCAAACGTGAAGCCGCCAAAGCGCGCAGACCCTTTGCCGGAGAAAACCTGCCATTGAGGATCCATTTGTACCTCGAGGCTTGCGTTCTCGTAGGCCCGAAGAAGCATGTAGAGCAAGCGGAACACACGGGAGTTTCGCCAAAGAAATTCGCGGAGGTCGAATGTCGAAGCCTGCACCTGGTCACCGACCGGCATCGTCCAGGCATCGTTTGCACCGATCATGAGCGTGACCACATCCGGGCAAAAGGCGAACAGCATCCGGTCGAACTCGCGGAGAACTTGCGACGAGTTCGTACCGGGAAAGCCTAGGTTCAGCACCTCCACCGATTGCTTCCGCGGTTGTCGCTCGTTCCATAGGGCTTCGAACTTGCGAGGATACGCCGCGGCCGAGCCCACGAAGAAGCCGTAGGTATTGGAGTCGCCCAAGGCGAGAACGCGCAGCCGCTGCGTGCGAAACGCAACCGGAGCCTTGCCCGTGGTGGTCCCGACGTACGTCGCACCAAGTTGGAGCAGCACTTCGGTGGCGAGAAGACCGGCGACAAGCCCTACCAGTAGAAGCCCGAGGCGCGAACCAACAAGCCTCCACCGAGAGCGGTTCTTGGGGGTTGTTCGCCCAATGTCCATCGTGCTTGCTGGGCCCCATAGTGACCGGGGGCGGCGGCAAGCAAGGGTGCGCCGGAACGACCGGAGCCGCGCCATTCCGAAGCAATTCTGGGCGCGACCTTGTCGCGTCCTCTGCTACAGTGCGGCGGCGGCGAAAGGAATTCCATGAGCAAGGGCGAGCGGTTTGTTTGCATCCACGGGCACTTTTATCAGCCGCCACGCGAACATCCGTGGCTTCAAGTGGTCGAAGCGCAGGATTCCGCGGCTCCGTACCACGATTGGAACGAGCGGGTGACTGCGGAATGCTACGAGCCGAATTCCGCTGCGCGCGTGCTGGATGCGCAAGGACGCATCGTGTCGCTGCGCAACAATTACAGCGCCATCAGCTTTAATTTTGGTCCGACCTTGCTCGCGTGGCTGGAGAGGGCTCACCCGGAATTGTACGCCGCGATCGTCGATTCGGACCGAGCGGGAGCGATGCGTTACGGTCGCGGGAACGCCATCGCCCAGGTGTACGGCCACGTAATCCTGCCGCTGGCGGACCCGCGGGATCGAGTCACCCAGGTGCGGTGGGGGATCGCCGACTTCGTTCACCGCTTTGGCCGCGCTCCCGAGGGCATGTGGCTTCCGGAAACCGCTGTGGATGAAACTTCTCTCCGCGTGCTGGCCGACCACGGCATTCGGTTTACGATTCTTGCGCCGCATCAGGCGCGCCGTGTGTCGTATGCAGGAGGGCCGTGGCAAGACGTCCACGGCGAGGGAATCGACCCCTCGCGGCCGTATTTGTGCGAACTGGGCGAAGGAAAATCGATCGTCGTGTTTTTTTACGATGGCGCAGTGTCGCGCGGCATTGCCTTCGAAGGTTGGCTGGCCGATGGACGCGCGTTGGCCGAGAAAATCACTGCCCGCGCCCTAGGGTTCCAAGAACACACGCTGTTGCACGTGGCCGCGGATGGCGAGACGTACGGCCACCACCATCGCTTTGGCGAGATGGCGTTGGCCGCTGCATTGGACACCATCGAGAAGGAAGGGCGGGTGCGCCTGACCAACTACGCTGCGTACCTCCAGCAGGTAACGGTGAAGGATCGCGTGCACATCCGCGATTACACGTCCTGGAGCTGTGCCCACGGAGTGGAACGGTGGCGGTCGGGTTGCCCGTGCAACGCCGGACACGCAGGTTGGCAGCACGACTGGCGTGCACCGTTGCGCGAAGCGCTCGACTGGCTCAAAGAGCGACTGGATGCGCTGTTCGAGCACCACGCGGCACCGTGGCTCCGGGATCCATGGGAAGCACGGAACGCGTACGTGACGGTGTTGCTGAAGCGAACGCAAGAAGCGAGAGAGGAGTTCCTTCGTCAGCACGCACGTGCTGCCCTCACCCCTGAGCAGCGCTCGAGTGTGTGGAAGCTCCTCGAAATGCAGCGCCACGCCATGCTGATGTTCACGAGCTGCGGGTGGTTTTTCGATGATCCCACTGGCTTGGAAACCACGCAAATTCTGACCTACGCGGCACGTGCGGCACAGTTGGCGGCGGAGTTCGGACCCTCGCCGCTCGGCGGATTTTTGGAACGTTTGCGGCCCATGCGCAGCAACCTGGCCGACTACCCCGATGGAGTGGCCGTGTTCGACCGGCTGGTGCGGCCACGCATCAGCGATCGCCGTCGGGTCGTTGCCCATTACGCGATGAATGCCCTGTTCGATCCGCCGCCGGCGGTGCTCCAGAGCTACGTGTACCAGTTGCGGTCGCGAGATCGGGTATTCGACACGGGGGGAACGCCCTCGTTCGTAGCCGGCAACGTGGAAGTGCGGGAAGAGCCAACCGAGGAACGCGAGGCATTCGATTATGCCGCGGTGCACCTCGGGGGCCACGATTTCCTGTGCGTCGTCGATCACGAGTCGCCGCTGCGCGATCAGCGGTGGCGCGAACGCGTTCTGCAAACGTTCCGCACGCAAACACTGGCAGATGTGCTGCGGGAGCTGGAGGCGAGCTTTGCGAACGGACGCTTCACGTTGGCCGATGTGTTTGCGGCAGAACGGCGGCAGATCCTCGGGCAGGTCACCGGCGAGCTGCTCGTCCGCGCTAGCCGGCTGTACGAACGGATCGTTGCCGATCATCGCAGGCTCATCGAGTTCCTGGTGTACCACCGATTGGAAATTCCCGAGGAATTGCGCATCGCGATGAGGTTCGTCGTGCAACGCCAGTGGGAGCAGCGCATTCGTGAGTTCGCCGCCGGAGAGGCCGAGTTCGACGAGGTCGCCGCGATTGCCGACGATGCCGCACGCTGGGGCGTCGAGCTCGACCAGGAAACGGCGGCACAGGTGCTTGGCCGTGCTTTGGCCGAAGCGGTGGAATGCATCGCTGGAGGCCGCGGCGAGGAGTGCCTGCAACGGGCGCGAGCTGTGCTGCTTGCGGGGCGGCGTCTCGCCATCCCAGTGGAGATGCGGAAAGCGCAAAATGTTTTCTTTCGGTTGTGGCAGCGCGAAGCTGCTGCAGGAGGCGTTCGTCGCGAGGACTTGCGGGAGCTGGGTGCCCAGTTGGGCTTTGCTGTGGATGCGCTAGGCCCGCCGCACGTGGGCACGCCTTGACCTGTTGCTGCCGCTACGGCATCAACTGGGGTTCCTGCGGTGCCGCACCCTTGTGGAGCAGGCGGCCAAAGGAGGCGCAGAAGCCAAAGGGAGTATGCGATGGCAAACGAAGTGGATATCGAGTCGGTTTTGCGCGAGCAGCGGATTTTTCACCCACCCGCAGAATTCAGTGTGCAGGCGAACTTGAGCCGCGCGGAATACGAGGCGCGGCTTCGCCAGGCCCAGCAAGACTTGGAAGGGTTTTGGTCCGACGTCGCCAACGAGCTCGATTGGTTCGCCCGCTGGGAAAAAGTTCTGGAGTGGAAGCCGCCGTTTGCAAAGTGGTTCGTGGGCGCGAAGACAAACCTCGCGCACAACTGCATCGACCGCCACTTGAAGACTTGGCGGCGAAACAAAGCTGCGATCATTTGGGAAGGCGAACCCGGGGAAACGCGGGTGCTGACCTATCACGACTTGCACCGCGAAGTGTGCCGTTTTGCCAACATGCTCCGGTTCCTGGGTGTCGGCCGCGGCGACCGCGTTGGAATTTATTTGCCCATGGTGCCCGAAGCGGCCATTGCCATGTTGGCGTGCGCACGAATTGGCGCGGTGCACAGCGTGGTGTTTGGCGGATTCAGCGCCGACGCGTTGCGCAGCCGCTTGGCCGACGCTGAGGCCAAGGTGCTGGTGACTGCCGATGGTGGCTACCGTCGCGGAGCGATCGTGCCTCTAAAAGCAAACGCCGATGAAGCCTTGCGCGACGCGCCTTCTGTGGAACATGTCATCGTGTTGCGGCGCACCGGAGAAACGGTGGCCATGAAAGGCGGGCGCGACCGTTGGTGGCACGAGCTTGCAGAAAAGGTCAGCGACGAGTGCCCAGCGGAGCCGCTGGACGCCGAACACCCGCTGTTCATCTTGTACACGAGCGGCACCACGGGGAAACCCAAGGGCGTGGTGCACACCACCGGCGGATACATGGTCCATACCTACATCACCGCCAAATGGGTGTTCGACTTGAAAGACGACGATACGTATTGGTGCACGGCAGACGTGGGTTGGGTCACCGGCCACAGCTACGTGGTGTACGGAATCCTGGCTAACGGAGCGACCACCCTAATGTACGAGGGCGCACCAAACTATCCGGAACCCGACCGGTTTTGGGAGATCGTCGACAAATACGGCGTAAGCATTCTGTACACCGCCCCTACTGCGATCCGAAGCTTCATGAAGTGGGGGCGCGAGTGGCCGCGACGCCATCGTTTGAGCAGCCTGCGGTTGCTCGGCACCGTAGGAGAACCGATCAATCCCGAAGCTTGGATTTGGTACCACGAAGAAATCGGCAAGCGGCGTTGCCCGATCGTGGACACGTGGTGGCAAACGGAAACGGGCGGTATTTTGATCACGCCTCTTCCGGGCGTGACGCCGACAAAACCTGGGTCTGCGACCCTGCCGTTTCCGGGAGTGTTCGCGGAAGTGGTGAGTCGCGACGGCACGCCGGTGGAGCCAAACCGCGGCGGCTACTTGGTCATCCGCAAGCCCTGGCCGGGAATGATGCGCACGATTTACGGCGACCCGGACCGCTACGTCCAGCAGTACTGGAGCCAAATCCCGGGCTCGTACTTTACGGGCGACGGGGCACGGCGAGACGAAGACGGATATTTTTGGATCATGGGCCGCATCGACGATGTCGTGAACGTTGCCGGTCATCGTCTCGGTACCATGGAGGTGGAAAGTGCTCTGGTGAGCCACCCCGCAGTCGCCGAGGCGGCCGTGGTGGGAAGGCCGGACGAAATTAAAGGTCAAGCCATCGTGGCGTTCGTCACCCTAGAGGCTGGGCACAAACCTACGGAAGAACTCAAGCTCGAATTGCGCGACCACGTCGCCAAGGAAATTGGCGCCTTTGCCCGACCCGAAGAAATCCGCTTTACCGACGCGCTCCCGAAAACCCGATCAGGAAAGATCATGCGCCGATTGCTGCGAGACATTGCGGCGGGCAAGGAAACCGTCGGCGACACGACGACGCTCGAAGATTTGAGCGTGCTGGCGCGCTTGCGCGAGGAAGAAGAGTGACGGCGCTGGGCCCGTTGCATCGCAGCAAAAGCCTCCTGACAGCGACTTAGGTGCGCTCGTGAGCCTTCGCGTCCACAACACCCTCACTGGGCAAATCGAGCCTTTCGTGCCCATCACGCCAGGCAAAGTCGGCATGTACGTGTGCGGCGTGACGGTGTACGACCGCTCCCACATCGGACACGCCCGCGCCTTGGTCACGTTCGACGTGATTTACCGATACCTCCAGTGGAGCGGGTACGCGGTGACGTTCGTGCGCAACTTCACCGACGTCGACGACAAAATCATCGCGCGCGCACAGGCCGCCGGAATTTCCACCAGCGAACTCGTGGCGCGCAACCTCGAAGAGTTCCAAGAAGACGTGCGGCAGTTGGGGTGCTTGCGTCCGACCGTGGAGCCGCGGGCCACGGAGCATATCCCCGAGATGATCGCCTTGATCCAAAAGTTGATCGAGCGCGGCTTGGCCTACGTGTCGGATGGCGACGTGTATTTTTGCGTGGAGAAGTTCCCCGGCTACGGCAAGCTTTCCAAGCGCCGATTGGAGGAGATGCAAGCCGGCGCGCGGGTCGAGGTGGGCGAGCGCAAGCGCCACCCGATGGATTTTGCCTTGTGGAAGGCAAGCAAGCCCGGAGAACCGAAGTGGGAGAGCCCGTGGGGGTGGGGTCGGCCAGGGTGGCACATCGAGTGTTCCGCGATGAGCACCAAATATCTGGGCCAGCCGTTCGACATTCATGGCGGCGGGGCGGACCTGATCTTCCCACACCACGAAAACGAAATTGCTCAGTCCGAAGGCGCCCACGGCTGCGAGTTTGCCCGCTACTGGTTGCACAACGGCTTGGTCACGATTAGAAGCGAAAAGATGTCCAAGTCGCTCGGGAATTTCATGACGATCGCGGAAGCGGTCGCGCGGGCAGGCGGCGAAGCCGTACGGCTGTTCGTGCTGGGCACCCACTACCGGAGCCCGCTGGAATTCGCTCCCGAGCGACTCGACGAGGCAGGCCGAGCCGTGGGCCGTGTGTACGAAACCCTTGCTCGGGCCGACGAAACCTTGGGGCAGGTGTCCGCAGCGCCAGACCCGGCCCGCGTGGAAGAGTTTCGCGCGGCGATGGACGATGACTTCAACACGGCGCGAGCGCTCGCAGTCGTGTTCGACGCCATTCGCGATTTGAATCGCTCCCTGGACGAGAAGCGCACCGCAGAAGCCGCACCGCTCCGGGCGACGGTGCGCGAGCTGGCAACCGTGCTGGGCATCGGGAGCGGCGACCCTGTCGCCGTGCTGGCGGCAGAGCGAGAACGCCACCTGCGACAACAGAACCTGAGCCCGGAGTTCGTTGCCGCAAAGATCGCAGAGCGAGCTGCGGCGCGAAAAGCCCGCGACTTTGCCACGGCAGATCGCATTCGCGAAGAACTGCGCCAAAAGGGAATTGTTCTCGAAGACACCCCAGCGGGCACGGTGTGGAAAGTGGCGCGCTAGCCGCTGCCACCGTTTCGGCGCCACGGTCGCACCGTCGTTTGCCCATTCAGGCCGGACTTCCCGTAAGATCCGTCCACGCCGGGTAGCGGTGCAGCTTCCGCGCGCTTCTGCGGACTACGGTTCACTGCAGCATGGTCCGACCCTGCATGCGTGCACCACCGTGCGTCCGTAAAGGCAACCCTTGTGGGCGCCCCGGCATTCTCGGCAGGCACGAGACCTACCCCCAATCCGTGTCGGCGACGCGGGTGCGAGTTTGCTCGAACGGGATGAGGTTTCGGCGATGCGCGGGGCACAGAGGAGAATGCTGCCGTTTTGGCGCCGATCCTGGCCCCTCTGCCGGATCCGCCGCAATAGAATCGTGAGGCAGGCGAGACGCGCCTGCGCATGGCCGGCATTCGGAACCAGACACGTGGCGCGGCCGCAGGAAAACAAGAAGCGCGCCCGGAGAGATTCGAACTCCCGACCTACTGGTTCGAAGCCAGCCGCTCTAGTCCAACTGAGCTACGGGCGCGCAGTGCGGCCACCTTAGAAGCGGAAAACGGCTAGTCCTTCAAGCCAGCAGCGTGTTGGGTTGCACGAAATCGGGCGCCTTTCTATCGTGGCCGCTGCACCACGGTGCAAGTTTGCTGAGGAGGCGATCCTACATGGCATTTCGGGTGGCAATCAATGGGTTCGGACGCATCGGGCGGCTCGTGTACCGCATCGCCGCGGAGCGAGGCTTCGACATTGTCGCAGTGAACGACCTCGTGCCTGCGGACAATTTGGCGTACTTGCTGCAGTACGATACGACGCACGGTCGCTTCCGCTTGAACGGCCAGCCCGCCGAGATCCGGGTGACCGAAGATGGGTTCACGGTCAACGGCAAGCTCACCCGAGCGCTGTCGGTCAAGGATCCGGCTCAGCTTCCGTGGAAAGACCTTGGTGTCGATTACGTGCTCGAGTCGACAGGGCTGTTTACCGATTACGAATCGGCCGCCAAGCACTTGGCGGCCGGCGCTTCGCGCGTGATCATTTCGGCACCCACGAAAAGCGCCCCAGAGCAAGTGCCGACCTTTTGCCTGGGCGTGAATGCCGACCGGTACGACCCCGCCAAACACCGAGTGATCAGCAACGCAAGTTGCACCACGAACTGCTTGGCGCCTCTCGCCAAGGTGATCCACGAGCACTGCGGCATCGAAGAGGGACTCATGACCACGGTGCACGCCGTGACCGCCACGCAACCAACGCAAGATGGTCCCAGCAAGAAAGACTGGCGCGGCGGACGCAACGCCTACCAAAACATCATTCCAGCCAGCACCGGCGCGGCGAAGGCAGTCACGCTTTGCATCCCGGAACTGAAGGGCAAGCTCACCGGTATGGCGTTTCGCGTGCCCACGGCCGACGTGTCGGTGGTCGACCTCACGTTCCGCAGCAGCCGGCCAACGAGCCTGGCAGCCATCAACGCCGCTGTGAAAGCAGCCGCAGAAGGTCCGCTACGGGGAATCCTCGCGTACACGGAGGACGAGGTCGTGTCGAGCGACTTCATCGGCGATCGCCACAGCAGCATCTTCGACGCGAAAGCAGGCATCGAGCTCAACGACCGCTTCTTCAAAGTCGTCAGTTGGTACGACAACGAAGCCGGCTATGCGGCGCGATGCGTCGATTTCCTCGCGTTGCTTGCTGCCAAAGATGGCAAGTAACTAGGCCTTTTGCGTAAGCTGCCCCGCAACCGCAGCGGTTGCCTGGGCGATGGCCTCCGGATCCCCAAGGTAGTAGTGCCGCAGGGGCTGGAGATCGTCGTCGAGTTCGTAAACCAGCGGAATCCCTGTGGGGATGTTGAGCCCCACGATCTCGGTGTCGGAGATCCGGTCGAGGTACTTCACCAGCGCTCGTAAACTGTTGCCGTGCGCTGCGATGATCACCCGCTGGCCGGCATGCAACGCCGGGGCAATGCGCTCGTGCCAGTAAGGCAAAAAGCGCTGCACCGTATCCTTCAGAGATTCGGTTGCCGGTAACTCTTCCGGACGCAACGAGCGGTAGCGCGGGTCGTACCGCGGGTGTCGCGGGTCGTCGGGCGGCAACGGGGGCGGCGGCACGTCGTAGCTTCTTCGCCACAGTTGGGTTTGCTCGAGGCCGTGCTTGGCTGCTGTCTCGGCTTTGTTGAGCCCCTGCAACGCCCCGTAGTGGCGCTCGTTGAGCCGCCAACTGTTATGGATGGGGATCCACATGAGGTCCATTTCTTCCAACACGATCCACAGGGTTTTGATCGCCCGCTTGAGCACCGAGGTAAACGCCACGTCGAAGGCAAACCCTTGCTCTCGTAACGTGCGCCCTGCTGCCACGGCTTCTTCGATGCCGCGTTCGCTCAGCCCGACGTCGGTCCAACCCGTGAACCGATTTTCCTTGTTCCAGATGCTTTCCCCGTGGCGGAGCAATACAAGTTGTTTCATCGCCGATTCCCTCGGGGGCGTGCTAGCAAGAATGGCAACCTCGGGCCAGCGTTTCGTTGGCGACCAGAGGGCTTGGCGGGCGGAGCGCGAGTGCTTCGAGCAGCGCGGTACTTGCGGCTTAGCGCGTGCTGCGGCTTAGTGGAGGAAGAGGAGGACAAACGGTGAGCGAACCAAAGGCGGAACCGGGCAAGCTGGTTCCGAGCGAGTTGTTGGTGGACGTGAGTCGGCTCGTGACAGCGTACTACAGCGAGGAGCCGGATCCCTCCGTTCCCGGAGAGCGCGTGGCCTTCGGCACCTCGGGTCACCGTGGGAGTGCGCTGCGACGGAGCTTCAACGAGGCACACATCGCGGCCATCAGTCAAGCCATTTGCGACTACCGCAAGAGCAAAGGGATCACGGGTCCTTTGTTCCTCGGGCGCGATCCTCACGCACTGTCGTATCCCGCCTTTGTCACTGCCCTCGAAGTGCTCACGGCGAACGACGTGGCGGTCATGGTGGACCGCGACGATGGGTACACTCCAACGCCGGTGATTTCGCACGCCATCTTGCGCTTCAATCGTGGTCGCAAGGAACGGCTCGCCGATGGAATCGTGATCACGCCGTCGCACAACCCGCCGGAAGACGGCGGCTTCAAGTACAACGAGCCCCACGGCGGACCAGCGGATACCAGCGCCACGCGATGGATCGAACAGCGAGCCAACGAACTGCTCGGGTCGCGCTTGCGGGATGTACGGCGGCTCCCGTGGGAGCGCGCTCGCAATGCGAATTGCCTGCATCGCTTCGACTACGTCGGTGGATACGTGCGCACCCTCCACGAAGTTGTGGACTTGGCTGTCGTGTCACGGTCCGGCCTCAAAATTGGCGTCGATCCGCTCGGCGGCGCCGCGGTGGCTTACTGGCCGCGCATCGCCGAAGAGTATCGACTCGACCTCGAAGTCGTAAACCAAACGATCGATCCGACCTTTCGCTTCATGCCTGCGGATTGGGACGGTCGTATCCGCATGGATTGTTCCTCGCCGTTCGCGATGCGTGCCCTCGTCGACCTACGCCAACGTTTCGATGTGGCGTTTGGCAACGACACCGATGCGGATCGCCACGGTATTGTCACGCGGGCTTCCGGGTTGCTGAATCCCAACCACTACCTCACGGTGGCCGTGTGGTACTTGCTCGAGCGCCGCGAGCAGTGGCCACGGGAAGGGCAGGTGGGCAAGACGGTGGTGACCACTCAATTGCTCGACCGTGTGGTGGCGGCGCGCAGGCGCAAGTTGTTCGAGGTTCCCGTGGGCTTCAAGTGGTTCGTGAACGGTTTGGTCGCGGGCGAACTCGTGTTTGCCGGAGAAGAAAGCGCGGGAGCCTCGCTCCTGTGCCGCGACGGGTCGGTGTGGACGACCGACAAGGACGGCATCGCTCTCGGCTTGCTCGCTGCCGAAATTCATGCGGTGCTTGGCGCCGACCCCGGACAAGTGTACGCGAAGATCACGAGCCAGTTTGGCGATCCGGCCTACGAACGCATCGATGCGCCGGCTTCGAGCGAGCAAAAAGCCGCCCTGGCGCGCTTATCCGCAGCGGACGTGCGCATCAGCGATCTTGCCGGTGTGCCCGTTACCGCGGTGCTCGACAAGGCTCCCGGCAACGGCGCTCCTATTGGCGGCATCAAGGTGGTCGCCACGGAGGCGTGGTTCGCCGCGCGGCCTTCGGGCACGGAGGACGTATACAAGCTGTACGCGGAGAGCTTTCGTGGGCGGGAACACTTGCGGCAGGTGCAAGCGGTGGCCCGCGAATTTCTGAGCCGCGTTCTCGCGGCGTGACTCGGAGGTGTCGGGTGGCGATCGTTTTGGCGGTGGACGTCGGCGGCACGCGGACCCGAACGGCCCTCGTGGACACGGAACGAATCCGCCACCCGTTGCTGCTGCGCCAGCAGCCCACGGCGGACATTGCCTCGCTCACTGCATATCTGGACGAAATGTGTAAGACGGCCGCGGTGTGGCCTCGGGCTCTTGCCGTCGCCGTTGCTGGTCCTGTTTTTGGCGGGCGGAGCGTGCAGGTAAACGTAAACTGGAGCGTGGATGCCGAGGAACTCCGAACCGCGCTGGGAATCGCTTCTGTGCGCGTGCTCAACGACCTGGAAGCTGCAGCCCATGCGTTGGCGGAGTTGGAGCCCGAGGACTACGTGGAACTGCAGCCGTCGGGATTGCCCATAGAGGGCAACCGCGCGATCATCGCCGCTGGCACAGGGCTGGGCGAAGCTGGGTTGTACTGGGACGGTTCTGCGCACCAACCGTTTGCCACCGAGGGCGGCCACGCGAGCTTTTCGCCAACCGACGAGTTGGAAGAACGACTGCTCCGTTGGCTGCGGAAGCGTTTCGACCACGTGAGCTGGGAGCGGGTGGTGTCGGGACCAGGCTTGGCGCGCATTTTCGAGTTCCTTGCCGAAGGCGAGGGCAAAACCGACGTGCTGCACGATCGCCTCGCCAGTGCGGAAGACCCGGGCGATCTGCCTGCGTGGATTGCTGAGCAGGCCGAGCGCGGCGATCCCCTGTGCCGAGCTGCGTTGCGGCTTTTCTGTCGCCTGTACGGATCCGAGGCTGGCAACCTTGCCCTCAAGCTGATGGCAACGGGAGGCGTGTACGTGGCCGGAAGTGTGGCGGTGAAGAACCTCGAGACGCTGCGAGAAGGGGCATTCCTGGAAGGATTTCGCAACAAAGGACGGATGCGTCCCTTGCTCGAGGCCATCCCCGTGCGTGTGGTGCTGTTCGAAGAACTGGTGCTCCTAGGCGCGGCGCGGTGCGCCGCAAAGCTGCTCGTGCCCTAAACGGAAACCAAGCCGGCTTGGCGCAAGGCCAAGTACGTCGAGTAGCCGCCGGACAAATTGGCGACGCGGAATCCGTGCTGCTGGAGAAAGCGCGCGGCAAAATAGGCGCGTTGGCCCACGCCGCAGTACACGAAAATCGTGCGGTCGCGTGGCAACTGTTCTCGGCGTCCACGCAACTGCGAGAGCGGAATGCACGTGGCGCCGGGGATGTGTCCGGCTTGAAACTCTTCCGGATCGCGCACGTCGAGCAAGAAAATTCCCGGCTGCCCGAGATGATGCCAATCGGCAAGCTCCACGTCCCCACGTAAAACGTTGGACGCAATCATCCCGGCCACGTTGACCGGATCCTTTGCCGCTCCGAACTGCGGTGCGTAACACAGTTCCGCCTCGGCAAGGTCGTACACCGTGCCGCCAAACTGAATCGCGGTCGCGATGACGTCGATGCGCTTGTCCACCCCCTCGTGGCCTACCGCTTGGGCTCCCAAAATCTTCCCGTCGGGAACCGAGAAGAGGAGCTTCAAGTGAATCGGGCGGGCCCCCGGGTAGTAACCCGCGTGGTGGCCAGGGTGCAGGTATACCGCGCGGAAGCCTTGGATCCCGGTGCGGCGCAGCCCCTTCTCGCACGCGCCAGTGCAGGCCACCGTCAGGCCGAACACGCCCACGATGGCCGTCGCTTGGACTCCGCGAAAACGCGTTGGCCGCCCGGCAATGGACTCTGCCGCTACCCGACCTTGGCGGTTTGCCGGACCGGCAAGAGGCAAAATCGTTTCTTGGCCCGTGACGACGTCGTACACTTCGATCGCATCGCCTACTGCCCAAATCTTTGGGTCCGAGGTGCGCATTTGCTCGTCCACCACGATGCCGCCGCGCGGGCCGATGGCCAGTCCGGCCTTTCTTGCCAGCTCGGTTTCCGGCCGCACCCCGAGGGCTAGGATCACCAATCCTGCTGCATACCGCTGGCCGCGTTCGGTCACGACTACCAAGCCGCTCGCTCCATCTTGTTCGATCCGGTCGAGGCCATCGTTCAAATGGATGCTGACCCCGTGTTCCTCCAAATGCGTTTGCACCCACGTGGCCATTTCCGGGTCGAGCGGTGGCAGAATTTGCCCGAGCTTTTCCACGACGCGGACCTTGAGCCCTCGCTGCACGAGATTTTCCACCATCTCGAGTCCGATCAACCCACCGCCCACCACCACCGCGGTGCGTGGCGCCTTCTCCGCGATCCAAGAACGAATGGCGCGCGAGTCGGGAATACTGCGCACCGAAAACACACCAGGCAAATCCACTCCCGGGCGAGGAGGCCGAATGGGCGCAGCGCCCGGGGCCAAGACCAACGCATCGTACCGTTCCTCGCGCTCTTGGCCGCTTTGCAGGTTGCGAACCCGGATCGTCTGGCGCTCGCGATCGATTTCCAGAACTTCGGTGTCGGTCTGGACGTCGATGTTGAAGCGTTGCTGGAACAGCTCGCGGGAGGCGACCAGGAGGTTGCGCTCGTCGCGGATCACGTTGCCTACGTAGTACGGCAGGCCGCAGTTCGCGAAAGACACGTACGGACCGCGGTCGAACACCACAATTTCGCAGCGTTCATCGAGCCGTCGGAGCCGGGCAGCACAAGACGCCCCACCCGCCACACCGCCGACAATCAAGACCCGTCGCTCGGGCTTCTGCATGTGTTCGACTTAGCGCCAACCAATGGGCTCGTAGCCTTTGTCGCGCAAACAGCGCTCGACGAAATTGGCGAACACGGGGTCCGTGCCTCGGGACTCGAAGGGGTGGAGGATCGACGCCAGGAAACCGCCAGTCGCGCCGGTAGCGGCTCCAACCGCCGCGCCGCGCCCAGCATCGCCGCCGCTCACGGCGCTGCCGACTGCACCCACAGCGGCTCCGGCCGCAGCCCCTGTGGCTGTGCTGCGGACCACACGCCGCGCCTGTCCGGCAGCCGCCCCGCCAGCGCGAGTGAAGGCACGCGCGCGCTCCATGCATTCTTCGATGTCGCGTTGCGCCTGAGCGTCGCCCACCTGCTCGTAATACCGGTTCGGGTACAAAATGGGCCGGGGTCCCGCACAAGCCGCACACGCCAGGAGAAGCGACACGCCCAGGACCCACTTCGCCGAGATGGTTTGCTGAACTCGCTCGTACACGTCGAACAGCCAGACGTTGGGAGTCATTTCCGTTTGGCTCCGGCCGCCGGTGGCGGGCTCCATTGGGAAGGAGCCCCTTGCCGTGGAGATGGCGCGGGCGTGAACTCGCGCAAGACCTCTTGAACTTGTTCGCGCAGCGAACCTTTCCGGCGGCCGTAATACGAACGCGTGGCGAGGGCGACTTCTCGCCCGACAATGTCCGCCATCACCAGCTCGGAAAGAAGCTGGCAAGCAAGCACCTGCACCTGGCGGCGTCGGGCCAGTCGCCGCAGCTCCCGCTCTGCTTGGCTGATCCCCGGCTCGTTCGGATCCGGTAGCTGGTCGCGAAGCTGCTCGTGCAACACCCGGCGCAAACGGAGCTCCCAAGCCGGCGGAAGCTCGAGAACGAACTCCCCGGATTTCTTTCCCGGACGCGCTCGGATGCTGTTGCCTTCTGCGCTCATGAACGCCCTTCCGCGTAGCAACTGGCGCAAGTCTTGTCTACGACGAACAGCCCTTGAGTCGGAGCCCGGCCGTGTGCGTAGCCAGAACCGTACGCGCGGTTCGCGCAAATCGATCGTAGGGGCGGTTCGCGAACTGCCCCTGCAACGGGTGCGGCCGGGTGCGCGCGATGTTCGCTGGCACGACGCACGCGGCTGTACGCACGGCATGTAGGGGCGACGCGGTGCGTCGCCCTGGTACCGTCGTGCACGCCGGCCCCACATCACCGAACACGTCCGCCCGTGTACACCGCACCCCACGGGCGACCCACCGGGTCGCCCCTACATTGCGTGCCGGTAGGGTTTGCTCCGTTGAGGAAGCGCACAGAAAGCTGCCGTCTGTTCCCAACGAAGCAACAAAGAGACGCCTCTCCCTGGCAGGGAGAGGCCGGCGCGCAGCGCCGGGTGAGGGTCGGTTGCGTCGTGGATCGACGTTCGACCCACTCCCTCACCTTTGATCCTCTCCCTCGCCCTAGCCAGGGCGAGGGAGAGGAGTCGACGTCGCTGGGTGCGACGGAAGTGACGGTTTGCACATCGCAGTTGCACGGCAGAGAAAAGACGCCTCTCCCTGGCAGGGAGAGGCCGGCGCGTAGCGCCGGGTGAAAGTGGATCCTGTCGTCGTGCATCGACGTTCGACCCACTCCCTCACCTTTCATCCTCTCCCTCGCCCTAGCCAGGGCGAGGGAGAGGAGTCGACGTCGCTTGGTGCGACGGAGTGACGGTTTGCACCTCGCAGTTTCACGGCAGAGAAAAGACGCCTCTCCCTGGCAGGGAGAGGCCGGCGCGCAGCGCCGGGTGAGGGTGGGTTCCGTCGTGGATCGACGTTCAACCCACTCCCTCACCTTTCATCCTCTCCCTCGCCCTAGCCAGGGCGAGGGAGAGGAGTCGACGTGGCTTGGTGGGACGGAGTGACGGTTTGCACGTCGCAGTTGCACGGCAGAGAAAAGACGCCTCTCCCTGGCAGGGAGAGGCCGGCGCGCAGCGCCGGGTGAGGGTGGGTTCCGTCGTGGATCGACGTTCAACCCACTCCCTCACCTTTCATCCTCTCCCTC
>Ga0101941_1000253_pt1 | contig 116546 bp, 105 predicted proteins | sample DewCreD2012metaG_3_FD_75242 | JGI IMG/M metagenome (GOLD analysis project Ga0101941, IMG submission 75242) | Hot spring sediment bacterial and archeal communities from British Columbia, Canada, to study Microbial Dark Matter (Phase II) - Dewar... ... | reverse complement strand
CGACCTCCGTAAAGTGGCGATGTTTCATGGCATTACTCCCCCGGAAGGTATTTCCGGGGATTAAGACGATGTGACATTTCAAATTGGGAATAAAATAGGACATTTCAAATTGGAAACCACACACGGGCGAAAAAGACTTGACAGAAAAAGGAGGTTTCCTGTAAACTATAATCAATCTTCCTTGATAGATGGGATGTAAGTGCGATAACAAACAATTCATTTCATGAGGTGAAGGAGGCACCGACATGAACCGACGTGCGTTTACGCTGATTGAGCTGCTGGTTGTTATCGCGATTATTGCGATATTGGCAGCTATCCTGTTCCCCGTCTTCTCGCAGGCGCGCGAAAAAGCGCGGCAGAGCAGTTGTCTGTCCAACCTGAAGAACATGAACACGGCGTTGCTCATGTACACGCAGGACTACGACGAGACGTTCCCGCTCACCGCGCCAGACAACGTGCGTGCGTTTTTCACGACACCGTGGGACCGTACGCCCGCTTCACCGTTGGGCTACGCCCGCAGACAGGGGTTCTGGTCTAACTCCATCGCGCCTTACATTAAGAACTGGCAGGTCTACACCTGTCCTTCCGCCCAGGAGCGCAACATCTTCAACATCGATCCAGCCACCAACCCGATGCGCTTCACGGCAGCATTCACGCTGAACGGCTACCTGCAGGCGTGGCCCATTGCCGGTACCCCATCGCCCGCCAAGCTGATCACCTTCTGGGAGGGGTTGGGCAAGCAGACCATCCCGGGCTTCGCTACCGTCAGTCCCCTGCCGCATACCAAGGCGGGCTTTCCGCCACCCAGCGGCGCGTTGTACCGATATAGCGAAACCGGCGACGAATGCACCACGCAAATCTGGTGGACGACGGTTTTCGAAGCCACTCACCGCGTGCACGCCGAAGGTAGCAACTATGCCTACGCCGATGGGCACGTCAAGTGGATACGTAACCCCAGCGAAAACTCGCCCTGGGCAGCAGTGGACGCCAACGGCATTCCCACCAGTTTGTGGGTGCCTGATTTCTGCTTCACGACAGGCTGCTGTCCCGCCTTGTGGCACAGACCGACCATCGAATAAGCGAGGTGAGGGATGAAAAAGTCTAAACTCATCCTGCTGGCTGTTGCTGCAGTAGCCGTCATGCTGGCTAGCTGTCAGAAGCGGGAGGCGGAGGTAGCCGAGAAGGCTCCACCGGGAGCAGCGTCTACATCGCCGGGTGCTTCCGCGCCTGCGGGCGGCACGCCTGCTGCTACACAACCGCAGGGAGAATAAACCTCTGCCGTTTTTGCCCCGGCGACCGCAGGTTGCCGGGGCAGAAATGACACCCTAAGACATGCGCCCACGCTGCAATCATGGGCTACGGTAGAATCTCGCTTTATCGCCCAGCAGAGTGTTCCTACCGGATACCAGCCGCGCGAAGCGCACGGGAGGCGTTCGCCAGCTCGCGCAGTGCTTCGCTGCGCAGGAGCATCCCCTCTTCTTGATAGCGTGTCTCTTTGGTCTCGGCGAAGGAGAGCAGGCTACCCAGCGACTGTTGCAACAAACTGACTGCGAGCTGGAACCGGTGGTGCGCATCCAGCACGCGCGGAACAGGCTTGAGCGACTGGGCGAACCTCTGCAGGTCGTTGCACTGCGCTTCCAGCCCTTTAAGCGTTTTGAACAGGGTTTCCAGCGTTACGCCTCCGCTGCTGTAAGAAGCTATCGCTTCCTGAATGCGCTGTGCGAGCTGAGTGATACCTGTCTCCACACCGTCTGCCAGGGTGACGTACACTTCGCCCCGTCGCGTTTCGTCCTCTTCGGGAAGGAGGCCATACAGGTTGCCCACCACCTCCTGCGCCCGTGCAAATTGAGCACGAGCGAGATACAGCTTCGCCAGACGCATCAACGGCTCGGTATTCGTGGGCGACTTCTGTGCAGCCTGTACGTAGCATTCCTCCGCCTCGGTGACGCGGGCGCGGTTCCACAAGAGGTCGCCCAGATGCAGCCAGGCGGCGACGTTCTGCGGGTCGCGCTCCAGCATGCGGCGGTACATCGTTTCCGCCTCGTCCAGACGGTTCGCGCTCATATAGGCATCCGCCAGTGCCAGTAGCAAGGGCGTGCTGTCCGACACTATCTGCACAGCGCGCATCCCCTCTGCGAGTGCCGCATCCTCCATCCGCCTTTGCAGATACGCTTCTATCAGGCGTCGGCGTGGCTCGGGGTCTGTGGGCTTTGCGTCCGCCGCTTTACGGTAGGACTCGATTGCATTGGCAAGGTCGCCTGCCCGGGCGTACTTCTGCCCTTCCTCTAAAAACTGCTTCATGAGCGTGCTGGCATCCGTTGCGGCGGTTGTACCCCGCTGGGCGGATTGTGCCTCTTTTTGCGTGATGTCTACACGCGCCAGCGTTGCCAGAGGTTCGGCGATCAATCGGGCGACCAGATTGCTGGCAGCGGTGCGGGCAGTGCTCACGGGGTCGACGGTCATCCCGCCCCCAGCCAGCGCGCGTTGCACCGGTTGGCTTTCCAGCTGCACCTGCCAGGCTCGCCCACCTCCCACCGGCATCCACACCGCAGAGACCATGATCACCGAATTGGTCGGCAGATTCTGCAACAGGCTGGGGTCTATCTTTTTTTTGCCTTTGGGCATTACCGGCGGTTTATTCGACCATGCCGCACGCACCGTCAGCGCGAACTCTCCGCCAAGAGCCTGCACCACCCGCCGTTTCTGTTCGTCGGAAAGCTGGGAGCCAACGTCCGATGCTTTCAAGCTCCCTTCCTGCAGGAGCCGCCGGATGTACGGAGCAGAAGGGTCGTAAATCAGCACATCCACCCGCCGGGTTTCTTCCAGCAGTTGCGCCAGCGGTGTGGCGATGCCCACGTTCGGGTCGGGCTGGTCCTTTTTTGCCTCCACCTTCTCGGGGAAGACCACCACCAGCGGTCGACGCGCCGGTAGCTGGGCGAAGGCACTGATGGATAGAAGTACCAGCACCACAACCAGCAAACAGGTTTTGCCTGAGCGTCTGCTCATCCGCATCCTTACCCTCCACATGCCGCCAGTCCCTGTTTTGCCGCCTCCAGACCTCTTCGAGCGCGTTCCACATTCTGGTTCGCGGCGATTTGCCGTTCGTACTCGGCAATAGCCTGCTGATAGGCGTTGCGGGCGGAATCCAGCTCGCCCAGCCGCTGATAGCACAATCCGATTTGCTGATAGACAAAACCTTTATCGGTGGCGCCCTGCAGGGCTTTCTGATACAGCGGGATCGCCTCGCGATACCTGCCCGCCAGCTGGTGTTGTTGCGCAACGCGCATCAGGTCTTCCGACTCCATCGACGGAGGTGGTGGTGCTACCACCCCACTGTTTCCCCCTGTGCCGGGGCGCACGGTAATCTCCATCACCGGCTGGCGTTCTGGCGTTTGCCCACCCGCGCCGGGCTGTAGAGGCACGTCCGGCATCACGACCGAGCCTCCGGTAGAAGGCTCCTGGCTACCTGTGCTGCCCTGCGACCGATTGCTGGACGAAGGCGTTGTGGCGGGTTGAGAAGGAACGACCGTGATGGGTGGAAGCGGTGGCAACGGTGTTCGCTCCCCACGTGTGTCCGACCCCGCCCGCTCTGCGGAACGCTGCGTGGGAGGCGCAACAGGCAGGTTGTCCGTGCTCATCGTGGGCATCTGCGGTACTGAAGGCTGTGGATAGCTGGGCGCAGCAGGCGCGTACCAGTTGTAGGGAGGCGCCGTAGACGGTGCGGGCTGGGTGACTGCCGGCGTCTGGGTGGGAGACGGCGAGGTTTTCGGACGCGCCTGATAGTTCATCGCCGCCAGTCCCAAAACGAACAGCCCGACGGCGACGAAGATAGCGATGAGCAAAGGCGCCTGATTCGGCTCTTCCCGGGGAGGTCTGGGCGGGGGCATATGCAGGCGGCGGCGCACTTCCTCCAGCTTGGCGCGGTCTGCCACGCTATCGGGGTTGAGCGCGACCACCTTCTCGTACTCCGCTAACGCCTTCTGCAAATCGCCCTGCTTCTCGTAGATGAGCCCCAGCAGTGAGTGCGCGGACGTGTTCGCCGGGTCCAGCACCAGCACGCCCTCGCAAGCCAGAGCCGCTTCATGCAATCTTCCTTCCGATTCGTGCGTCAGCGCCTCGTCCAGCAGCTGCTGTATCTTCTGCTGCTGTTCCGGCGAGTCCAGTTGAAACACGCTTTCGTCCAGCGGCGGCATCTTGCGCTCTGGCTGTAGCCGATGCCCACACTGGTGGCAGAAACGGCTGTCGTCGGTATTGTATGCACCGCACTGCGTGCAGAACATGCCATCTCACCTCCTACAAGAGGCGCTGCTGGTGGCTCTCACTGCGCGGCAACAGACCCAGGTGCTCGTACGCAAAACGAGTAGCCACACGCCCCCGCGACGTGCGGTTCAGCAAGCCAATCTGTATCAGATACGGCTCGTATACGTCCTCGATGGTATCCCTTTCTTCGTTGGTCGCAGCAGACAGGGTGTCGATGCCCACCGGACCACCGTCAAACTTCTCGATAATCATGCGCAGGAACCGCCGGTCGAACTCGTCCAGCCCGAGTGTGTCCACCTCCAGCATCTGCAACGCCTCGTCGGCAATGCGCCGGGTAATGACACCATCGCCGCGCACCTGTGCGTAATCGCGTACACGCCTCAACAGGCGGTTGGCGATGCGGGGCGTGCCTCGTGAACGCCGGGCGATTTCCGCCGCCCCCTCGCGTTCGACAGGCACACCCAGTATCTCTGCCGAACGCAGCACGATGGTTTGCAGCTCCTCCGGCGTGTAAAACTGGAAATACAACACGATACCGAAACGCGCCCGCAACGGCGACGTCAGCAAGCCCGCTCTGGTGGTCGCGCCCACCAGCGTGAACGGCGGCAGGTCGAGCTTGATGGTGCGCGCCGCCGGTCCCTTGCCGATGACCAGGTCCAGCTGATAGTCCTCCATTGCCGGGTATAGAATCTCTTCCACCGGTCGGCTCAGGCGATGCACTTCGTCGATAAACAGCACGCTGTTCGGCTCGAGATTGGTCAGTATCGCCGCCAGGTCGCCCGGTCGCTCGATGGCAGGACCGGAGGTAGACCGAATGGGCGCCCCCATCTCGTTGGCGATGATGTGCGCGATGGTGGTTTTGCCCAGCCCAGGCGGACCAAAAAGCAAAACATGGTCCAGCGCTTCCCCGCGCTGCCGTGCCGCTTCGATGAAGACGCCAAGGTTCTCCTTCAGCTTTGCCTGTCCGATGAACTCGCGCAACCAGCGCGGGCGCAGGCTGAGCTCGTCCTCTGCCTCTTCCACCCTGCGACGAGGGGTCACTATTCGCTGTTCTTCGGCGTCATCCGTTCGGCGCATGGTGTGCTTTCCCTCATCCCCTGCCCTGTTTCCACCGGCAGAGGAATACTCCATACATCTGTCTACATTTTAGACGACGGGGCGTGGTGCTTTGTTACCTCTAACGGGTCGTGGTCAACACCTGTAGCGCGTTGCGCACCAGCGCAGCGGTATCCGCCTCCGCCGGCAGCGACTTCGCCGCCGTCTCCACCGCGCGCCGGGCATCGGTGCGAGTGTAGCCCAGCGCCATCAACGCTTCCACTGCATCTTCCAGTCGGCCAGAAGGTAGCGGCTTGCCTTTGGCTGCCAGACGGTCTACTTTGCGTTGCCAGGCGATTTCCGCTGCTTTCTCCTTCAGCTCCATCGCAATACGCTGCGCGATCTTGGTGCCCACACCGGGTGCGCTAGTGAGGCGTTTGATGTCCTCACCGGCAATCGCCATCGCCAGCTGCTCTGCATCCATCACGCTGAGCAGGCTCAGCGCGGCTTTCGGTCCCACCCCGCTGACGCCGATGAGCATCTCGAAGAGCCTGCGCTGCTCAGCGGTGGCAAAACCATACAGGCTCATCTCCTCCTCGCGTACGTAAAAGGTGGTGAGCAGGTGTACCTGCTCACCCACCGCCGGAAGTACTGCCGAAACCGTTTCGGGAACCAGAACACGGTAGCCGACGCCGTTCACATCCACTACAACTGCCGCCGTGTCCTTTTCCACCAGCGTGCCGCGCACATGCGCGATCATCTCAGTAAATCACCTTGTTGAGCGGATACTCGACAAGTCCCTGCGCCCCGGCGCGTTTGAGCTGCGGGATGAGGTCGCGCACGTGCTTCTGTTCCAGGATGGTCTCGACCGCCACCCATTTCTCGTCCGACAGCGGCGAGATGGTGGGGTTCTTCAACGCAGGTAGCACGCTTAGCACCGCCGGCAGGTTGGCGCGCTCCACGTTCATCTTCAGCCCCACCAGCGCGCCTGCGTTCAGCGCAGCAGTCAACAGCATGGCGATGTTCTCGGTCTTCTCGCGCTTCCACGTATCCTGCCATGCCTCTTTATTGGCAATCAGGCGCGGGGTAGAGACCAGCAAAGTATCCACGATGCGCAGGTTGTGCGCCCGCAGGCTGCTGCCCGTCTCGGTGTTGACCACAATGGCGTCCGCCAGAACGGGTACCTTCACCTCACACGCGCCCCACGAGAACTCCACGCTCGCCTGCACGCCGTGTTGCTGCAGGTAGCGTTCGGTCAGGCGCACGTATTCGGTGGCGATGCGCTTGCCCTGAAGGTCTTTGACGCTCTCGATGGGACTGCTCTCCTGCACCGCCAGCACCACACGCACCGGGTTGCGCGTCACTTTGGAATATGTCAGGTCGGCGACCTCGATGACATCTGCGCCGTTGTCTTCAATCCAGTCCTTGCCGCTGATGCCCACATCCAGTATGCCATCCTGCACATAGCGTGGGATTTCCTGTGGGCGAATGAGCCAGGGTTCCAGTTCGGGGTCGTCCACCGTCGGCTCGTAGGAGCGCAGTGAAACATGCAACTCGAACCCCGCCTTTTTGAACAGATCAAAGGTCGCTTCTTGCAGACTGCCCTTCGGTAAACCGATTTTGAGTTTCACACGTTCACTCCCGATGTCTTCCAGAGTTTTGCGTAGATGATTATATCGGGTATCGGGGGCATGCGTCAACCATTGAAAAGAGCCCGTACCACCCCCTCGTCCGCCTTTGGCTCGGGCTTGTCGGTGGTGAGAAGGGCGAAGCCGCCTTTGTAATCCCACATCGCCCAGCCGATGCGGTACTTTTGCAACGTCTTCACCACATCTGCCAGCCAGCGATAGCGCGAATCCGGGGGCGAAAAGGCGCGATACACCCCGAACTCGCCGCAGTACAGCGGCACGCGGTACTGTTTCTGGTACTCCACGACTGGCGTCATCCGCCTCTCGATCCAGCCGATGTCTACCCCCTGTTCAGCCAGCCGTCGCAGGGCAGCAGCGGAGTTCTCGGGTAACCCGGCCAGCAAAGGCTGCGCGTTCTCCATGTTTAGCGGATAGGGGACGTTGCGCAACGGTCGCCAGTGTGCACTGCCCCATGTGGCGCCCTGATGGGTAAACTCGTGCGGCAGGTAAAAATGGAAGGTGTAGACGATGTTATTGTCCTCTATCGGACGGACAGCGGGCAGGTCGTCGGGACCACTCCAGTTGTGTCCGCAGACGATGATGGTGTGCCGCTTATCCACTTTGCGGATGGCTTGTACCAATTGGATGGCTGTGTCCCGCCACGCCTGTGGGTTCGGCTCGACCGGCTCGTTGAGCAGCTCGTACACCACATTCAGCGGGCGGCGGACGTATCGCTGCGCAATGGCTTGCCATAGCTTTTCAAAGTGCGCGTAGGCGGTGGCATCCTGCGCGATTTTGGGCGCGGGCACCGGATGCAGGTCGATCACCACGCCGAGGCGGTTCGCCTGTGCCCAGTCCAGCGCACGGTCGACGTAGGTGAACCCCTGTTCTCGCAGGGAGCCGTCCGGCGACTGAAGCAGGGCGTTGTCAATCGGCAGGCGTACGTGCGTGAAGCCCAGTTTCGCAATCAGTGCGAAGTCCTTCTCCCCAATGTAAGACTGGAGGTGTGGTTCGTCCAGGGAATGCTGAGAGAGCCAGTGGCTCAGGTTAATGCCTTTGGCAAGGGTTCGGATAACGCTTGCGGGTACAGGCATTGCTTGATACCTCCTGTGGTATTTGGCAATTCTCGATTCGGCGCGCACCGTCTTCAGTCCTGCCGCGGGTTGTTTGTTACTCTAACTGTATTGCAGCATATACATCTAATATAATAAGCGTGTATAATAGAAGTGGTACGAAAAATCGTTTGAGGGAGCGGGGGATATGGAATATCGGGTATTTGGCAACACAGGTATCCGCATCTCGAGACTGGGTTTCGGTGCGATGCGACTGCCGATGACCGAGATCAATGGTCAAAGAGTGGTCGATGAAGAGAAAGCCATTGCCATGCTTCATCGCGCCTTTGAACTGGGGGTGAACTATGTCGATACCGCCTGGTTCTATTGCGATGGACAGAGCGAAATCGTGGTAGGCAAAGCGTTGAAGGGCTGGCGCGATAAAGTGTACGTCTCCACCAAGTATCCTGTCGGCAATGAGAAGGGCTATCGTGAATTGCTGGAAATCCAGCTGCAGAAGCTGGACACCGACCATATCGACTTCTACCATTTTCACGGCATCGGCGAATGGTTCCTGAAGCACGAACGACGGGAGGAGTTCATCCGCGAAGCGTTGCGTGCGAAAGAGGAGGGCTTGATCCGCCATATCTCCTTCTCCTTCCACGACAAGCCTGAGGTGATGATGCGCCTGATAGACCTGGGCATCTTTTCGTCGGTGCTGTGCCAGTACAACCTGCTGGACCGCGCCAACGAGGAGGCTCTGGCTTATGCCAAGGCGAAGGGTCTGGGCACTGTGGTGATGGGACCGGTGGGTGGTGGCAGGTTGGCTGGGCTACCGCGTGAGACCGCCGAGCGACTGGGCATCCGCGTGCATAGCAGTGCGGAACTTGCCCTGCGCTTTGTCTTCGCCAACCGCAACGTGGACTGCGCGCTGTCGGGTATGAGCACCATCGAGCAGGTGGAAGAGAACGCCGCCGTCGCTTCGAACATGGCGCCGCTCAGCCCCGAGGAGGTAGCCGCCATCAACGCCGCGATGGACGAAAACAAGCGGCTGGCAGACCTGTATTGCACGGGTTGCAACTACTGCCTGCCGCATTGCCCGCAGGAGGTGAACATCTCGCACATTTTCCAGGCGATGAACTACTATCGGGTGTACGGCTTGAAGGAGTATGCGCAGCAGCACTATGATGCCATCGGCTCAAGGTGGGTGAAGGGCAAGAAGGCAGACGCCTGCATCGAGTGCGGCGAATGCGAACAGCACTGCCCCCAGCACATCCCCATTCGCGATCAGCTGAAAGAGTGCCTCGCGCTGTTTCACCGCTACACGCGGTAGGTGGGGCAAGACGCGAGTAACCAGTACATAAAAAGTGGTGGGCGGTAGTGGATTTGAACCACTGACCTCCTCGTTGTCAACGAGGCGCGCTCCCGCTGCGCCAACCGCCCACGCACCCTTGATTATAGCACATGCTTCACTGGCTGTCAAACTGCCGAACCGCTTCCATCAGCGGCGGACGCTCCCACAACCACCGCACCGGCAACCGAAAACCTGCCAACACTACACTGTGATACACACCCTCCGCATCCTCACGACGACGCTCGTAACGACCATCTTCACCCAGCACGAAAAAGTCCACCCGCTTCGCCTGAGGGTCAATCACCCAGTACTCCCGAATGCCCTCTAACTCATACTCTGCGAACTTCTCGCCCCGGTCGCGCAACAGGCTCTCAGCGGAAGTAATCTCCACTACCAAATCCGCGCCGCCCTCCAGATAGGTGTCGTGCAGGCGGTGCAGGTTCTCGTTTGCCACAAATAGCAAGTCGGGTTCGCGCCCACGCTCACTGCGCAACAACCGCATCTGGAAAGGGGCAGGAACGAGAACACCAATGGGTTTTGTGTTCAGAAAGTGCGTGATGTAGACTGTCAGCCAGCCCATAATCAACTGGTGCTCCAAACCTGCAGGCGACAAAGTGACCACCTCCCCGTCCACCCACTCGGCAAGGGTGTCTTCGTCCAGCTGCGCCAGAAACTGCTCGTAGGTCAGTTTGACCTTCTCAGGCGGAGCCGATTGTGCAGGCAACGCCATCCTCATCACCCCTGCTACATTATGACGCATTCTTCGTGCGCAGGCAAGTGCCGACGATAGCTACCCGATGCGCAGCCAGTCCCGCAGCAGAAATTGCAACCGTTCCAGAAACACCGCCATACGAGTCATCACGGTGTTGCCGAAGAACGCGCCGAAGCTGACCATCAACAGCCAGCGACCTAGCCTTGCCGTGTGACGCACAGGCGCCCACTTGTGCTCGAAGGAGAAGAAGAAGTACACCATCACGCACACGATGGTGCCGACGAAGATGATGTTGTTCAGGGACATCCACAGCGACAGGGGGGCGGCGCTTCCACCCACCAGCGGCGTGCCGTCGGCGCGGGCAATTAGCGGGCGGAAGGAGTCGGCAATCTGTGGCATGTTCATCAGCAGCTGCTGTTTGAACACCACACCTGCCCCTGCCCCCAGCGTCATGCCAATCACGATGCGTGACAGCCACAGGTATTTGCGGCTGAACTGGAAGTACCACAACGTGCCCAGTAACCCCACCAGCACCCATAATGCCTGCGCACTTCCGGGTGCAAATCCGTTGAACACCGCCGCGAAGCCCCGCGTCATCGGCTCCCACCACAGCGGCTGTAGCACCTGCTTCCACATGATGATAAAGTTGTAACCCACGCCCAGCCCAATCATCACGTTCAGCAGCAGGCGATACAGCTTGTTGTCATTAATCAGATAGGAGTAGATTCCCAGCGTGACGATAGCTGCCAGCCAGATTTGCCAGGTGGTTGCGCCTTCCATCAGCCTCTCCTCCTGCGGGCGGCGAAGTAGCCGATATTGCCCAGTATCACCGCCACGATAATCACCAGATGCCCAAACGCCTGCGGCACAATCAGTTTGGTTCCCAGACTGTTGCGGTCGCGCAGGTCTGGATGAAGCAAAGCGTCATACTCCGCTGCGCCGCGCACCCCCACCAGCATCCCCACCAGCTGTCCCGACAGCAGGTAGCGGTAGTAGGTGGTGGACTGGATGCCAGCGCAGCCAAAAGCGATGGGTGTGCCATACACCCCGTGAATGAAGGCAATCCAGTCCTCCAGTGGCGAGTAAGTTACCGAGTAGATGAGATAGATGTCCTCGATATTGCGCACGCGCTGCATCAGGGGCAGGCGTTCGGCATCGTCCAGCGAGTAGCCCCGTGAATCTTTCTTATACTGCTGGCGGATGTCTTTGGCTATCTGTTGCATCGCCTGCCAGCCGCCTTTGGTGTAACCCAGGTTCACCCAGTCCACGCCATACTTGCGGTCGGGGAACTTCTCGCGCACCAGCTTTTCAATCACCTTGTCGGCAAACTGCGGACCCAGCGGCGTCACCTCCAACGAGATGACAATAAAGGGAATGCGCCTGCGGAAGAGATGTTCGAACACCACCTCGACCTGTCCCCAGTTTTCGCCCTGACTGCCTGCGTCCCAAACGCTGTCCACCAGAACCACCTTGTCTGGCGGGCATTTTTCGATGAACTCATACAGCCGCCGCGTCTCCGGCGAGACGTAGACGGGCAGCTTGATGTTCACCACAAATGGCAACGCGCACGCCACCCATATCGCGGCGTAAATCCAGCGCCGGTCGATGCTTTGCAGTCTGGCAAGCCACTCCATCTTTCACAGCTCCCTGTCGAAGAAGGCTCCTCGTTCCAGCGACAGCCAGAAGCGCAGTCCCACTGCAATCGCGCCTACCATCATGCCGAACCACATGCCGCGCACCGCCGCCGAGTTGGCGATATAAAGGATCCACTGCGCCATGACGGGTAGCTGCAGGTACGAAGGCAAACCATGCGTCAGCCACATCCCAATCGGTATCTGCCCCAGCATCACGATAAACGCAGAGACCATCATCAACATCGCCTCGCCCGATTTCACCCGAAACGCCCGGTACGAAGCGGTCGCCATGTGGAACGTCAGCAGGGAGAAGACCGTGGAGCTCATCGGGCGCAGCAGGTAGTTGAACACCACGTTGTTTACCTCTTTCAGCCACCCACTCTTTTCCCCATAGCCAAACCCAGCCACCATGCCTGCCCCCACTGCCAGAAAGAAAAGCACGCTGCCATACCACTCGGGGCGTCGGCGGCGGATGTTGCTCGAATGCACCATCGCCAGGCTAATCAACCCCATGCCCCATGCCATCGATCCCAGCACGATGAAGAAGTTGTTCACCGAAGTCAGCCAGTCCGACAGGTAGGTCGTCGGTCCTGCGCTCACTCGATCACCTGGGCGCAGCTGTGCAGGCTCTACGCTCTCGGGTGCGCCGGTGGGGCGGTCGCGATACACCTTGAGCGTCGGTTCCACCGGTATCTGCGTCTCTTGCCCATTTACCAGCAGGGTAATGCTCTGCGGAGATACCGACACCACTTCCCCCTGCACGGTGCGCCACGGGATGGTGGGCGGTACCACGAACTCCAGAAAGTAGTAAAGCCCTGCCAGAAAAGTGACCAGAGCGATGAATCGGCGTTTGGTCATGGCTACCGGTACACCCCAATCCATTGCACGAAAAAGTTCTGAGTGCCCATCAAGGTGGTGCTGAGTGCCCCCAGCACGATAACCGCCAGCACGATAATCTTGGCGTAGTCCTGCCCGATGAGACTGCCGAGCATGGTTGGCTCGCGCGTGAGATAGGCACTGGCGGCGTAGAGTTCCTCCCCGATGACCGTGTAGTCGCAGCTGGCGATGAAGAAGGGAACCTGAAAATACTGGTCGGTGCCCGCAATCTGAATCGCGCCGGTGCGCTGTCCGGGTTCGGTAAGCAGGAGCGATGTGTAGTCGTACACGCCGAAGAAGAAATGCGCCGCGGTCTTCTCCCGTTCCATCACGTTGGCGGTAGCGAGCGCCAGCTGGTCTGCCGATGCAGCAAGGAACCGCACGTCATCGGCGTTAAACAGGTCAGGGCGACCCGCCTGCGCGTAAGCCTGCTTGACGATATCCTCCGCCACAGGCACCACCACGGGTATCGCGGTGGTCACAATGACTCGCGAGCCCATTTGGGCGGCTTTGCGGGCGACGTAGCCCAGCACTCCCAGCGCCGCCAGCGTGCCGACGTTCTGCACCTCGCCGACGCCCGGGTGGAAAATCATCGGTCGCCCCATCTCGGTCGCCCGCCCGATGGCTTCGTCGATTTCGTTTAGTCCTGGAATGCGTCGGATGAAGCCTCCCCTGCCCCGTCGCGCGGTGAAAATCTTCCACAGGATCAGGAACGAGAACAGCACGATGGCAATCAACATCTGCAGGTTGGCGTGCTCCATTCAATTACTCCAGTAGGTGGAGTTTGCGCTGTAGAACGTTTCTCCATCGGAGCGGCGGTTCCCTGCTGAAAGGCAGCTACTCTCCCCCTAGACGCTGCCTCAGCTGGGTTTTCAGTTCAGGCGAGAGCATCTCGCTCAGCGCAGATAGCGAGTCGGGCAGGGAATCGCTGGTGAACCAGGCGGGCTTCACACGAAAGCCGGGCAGAACCCGGCTCTGCAGCCAGCCCTCGTGGTCGACTTCGATCGGCGTGTAGACGGCGGCTTCCAGCGCAAAAGCCTCCACACCATAGTGAGCAGGACGCGAGTCGATGAGCCAGTACTCTCGCACACCTTCGCGCTCATACTCGAGGAACTTCTCCACACGGTCTCGCCGTACGCTGTCCTCCGAAATCACCTCCACGATCAGGTCTGGCGCGCCGGTGAAGCGGTCCTCGCTAAGATTCGCTATGTTCTCCCCCAACACGACCACAATGTCCGGTTCGCGGGAGGCAGGGCGTTTGGGCAGGTAAACCTCCAGCGGCGCAGTGCGTACCCTGCCCACTGCCGTCAAATCCAGCAGGATGCGAAGCAACGAAGCCAGGAACAGCACGATATCCTGATGTCTGTCTTTGGGCGGCATCGTCAGGGTAACCTCCCCATCTACCCATTCGGCGTGGGTGTCCTCGTCCTTCCACCGCAGAAACTCTTCGTAGGTCATGCGTATCGCATGACTGCGCACGGTGGATTGCACCATCTGCATCGCCCCCTTCCGGTACAGTCCGGTTTCAGTTTACCACACCGCAAATAGCCCCGTCATCAGGCAGACCAGCATGGTTTCCAGAACTCACGTCCTGTTGCCCAATGAGACCACCTCTCCCGTTTGTGCACTGCGCCATACCGCTTCAGCGACCTGCAGGTCTTTCGCGCCGTCCCAGAGCGTGCTGCGCGGCGTCTCTTGCCCCAGACAGCTTCGCGCGAAGTTCTGCAGCTCACCCATGTATCCAAAACAGCCCACCGCGTGCACACGCAGGATTTCCGTCCAGTCGGGCTGCCACTCGATCCACTGGTTCCTGCCACCGACAGGAGGCTCTGCGACCGGCTCCCCGCGCGGGCGGTAGCGCAGACGAAGCATATCCTCTACCTCCAGCCAGCAATCTACCCCTGTCAACGCCATGCGCTCGTGAATCTTCCACGTTGGCGACTCCAGCGCATTCAGGTTCAGGATTCCGAGCGCACCGCTGGCGAAACGCAGGTTGATGGCGTAACCGAAGCGATTCTCTTCCACCTCGTGCAGGCGGGCATAGACCTCCTCCACCTCGCCGCCGAAGTAGCGAGCCAGATTGAACAGATGCACCGCCTGCCCAATGAGAAACGCCTCCGCCGCCCGAGAGATGCCCCAGATGGCAGGATAGGGACCGTTGGAAAAGCGGATTTCCACCACCGTGACCCGCCCGAACTCCTCCTCCCGACGGGCAATCTGCTTCGCGAGCTCGTAGCCCACAGCAAACCGCTTCATGTAGGCAACTCCACCCCACAAGCCTTTGCGGTCGGCGTGCTCTGCCAGATCCCGCGCCAGCGCAGACGAAAGCGCGGATGGTTTTTCCACAAAAATGGGTAGCCCCGCATCCAGACACTGCTTGCCCACTTCGTAGTGCATTTGCGGCGGTCCCACAATCACCACACCATGCAGTTCCTCCTTCGACAGCATGGTGGCGACATCGGTGTACCAGCGCAATGCTCCAAACCAGCGGGCGTTGCGTTGAGCCAGTTCCTCGCGCAGGTCGCACACCGCCACCAGCTCCATCTCCGGTATCCGATGCACTGCCGGGAAGAGCGAATGGGTTGCATGTCCTCCACACCCAACGAACGCGATACGTGCTTTCTTGACTTCAGCCATCGTTTTAACCTCTCCTCTGAGGCGTCGGCACTTCGTCCGTATATCTTGCATTCTCCGACCCTCTGCATGATTCCGCCTCCTGGAGCAAGCGATGGCGTGCAGCAGATTTTTTGAAAACCCTCTCAAAACCGTTGGCATTTCCGGAAAAAAGCTGTATGATGTAAGCAGACTTCTACCCCTCGTGAAAGGAGCAGAAAAGATGAAAAGCCTTGCTTTGCTACTCAAACGGGGGGGGTACTGAACGCCCTCTCCGCCTTTGCCGTCCTCAACCTGACCCTGCTGGCTAACGCCAGCGCCTCCGCCTCGGTGAGAATGTACGCCCTGTGGTATCCCTCCACCAACTCCGGACAAGACGCAGTGGTTGCCAACTCAGGAGCCACTATCGGCGGGCAGTTTGCCGTGCGTGTCGTGGTGCAGCCCAATTCCGGCAGCATCATCACCGCCAGCGTGATACACCAATCCATCACCGAGCAGACTAACGCTCACCCGGTTAGCGCGGGGCAGTTGGCTGGGTTTGAGGTGGCTTCTCCCAATCCGCAATACGGTGACCCGACGCAAAATGTGATCGTGCTGCAAAGTCCTTTTGTCAACCTTGCGGGGCACAACGGGACATACCAGATACAGGTGACGGTGCGTTACGTCACGGGTCCGATACCTTTCCATTATGGGGTGTATGAAGAGACGGCGACCATGACGCTGACCATGAGCAATCTGGTGCTGGTGGACAGTCGGGCAGAGCCCTACTTTGTGTGGAAGCCGGATGAGATGACAGGCGTGCCGTTTTCAGCGCAGTTGCAGCACGCGCAGGCGGGGACGTGCACGGTGAAGGTGGAGATATTTACCAGTGACAATAACGAGACCCCTATTCTGGTGAGAGAGTTCACGAACCTGCCTCGTCCGGGCGTGTGGCAGTGGGAATGGGATGGCAGGCTGGCGGACGGGAGCACGGCTCCGCGCGGGATATACCTGTATCGGCTTTCGGCAGAGGCGCGTGTGCCTACCCTGCCAGACAGGGATAGCAACCGGTCGGATTACCTGTCCTTGCGCTACATGTCACAGCTTGGAGAAGCACAGTACAGAGGAGTGCAGGGTTCCGAGGCACAGTTTCTGATCCGCTACCACATCGCCAGCAATCACCCTGCCAGCGAAGGCAAGGTGATGGTTTTTGACCCCGAACTGAACCCAATCCATGAGCGCACACTCACGGGCGATGACCTGAACCCAGCCGACCACATCGTGGTGGTCTCTGTTCCGGTAGACAGGCTTTCCAAGCCCAGCGAATACCTCTTCTTGATATGCGTCAAGGACAATCATGCGGACGTAGACCGTTCTCACCGCAGGCTATGGGCATTGCCCCTTACCCTCACGTTTGCGTACAAGCAGGTCAAGTTAACCGACCCACGGCTGGTAGAGGGTTCTCCCATGCTGTTTCGTGGCTTGCCCATGCCCTGCCCGGTGCTCATCAAAGGCGAGGTGTTACCCGGCGAGCAGGGTGTGCGTCCTAATATTGTCCTCACCGTGGAGAAGGGTTATCTGGATGAGAACGACGTCTGGCACGTGGTGGAGGCGGAGTGTCCGGTGCCTGAAACAGAACTGGACTGGAATCCTGAGGAGGACGTCTGGTGGGACAATCAGGCTGGGGTGTGGCGGTTTCGGATGGTATGGAACCAGCAGCTGCCGCGGACGCAGTTTTCGCCGTACCTCGAGCGTTACCGGCTGCGGGCGTATGCCCTGTGCAACCGTTCGGATAGCGCTGCAGTGGCAGACTTTCGGGTGCTGAGCATGGCGAAGCCGTCGCAAGCAGGAATCTCTTCGGACTACACCGAGAGCAATCGCCCTGCACCCAGCATGCGCATTGTAGCGTATGTGGATGAGGATTCGTCCGGAATGATGGCGGTCCCCATCGACGTCGATGCGGGTTGGGGTGGACCGCACTTAGGGATAGACTACGCAGCGCAGGCTGGGGCTGTTGTGAATAGCTCAGAGGTGGGCGTTCTGGAGGATAAACCGCTTCCTAAGCCGGAGAGCGATGAATACATCGGGATTGTGCACGAGCGTCACCGTCAGATACTTGCCGCGATTTACTATACCGCTCAGGAGTATATCAGCATGGGCTATGTTGTGCGAATACGTTGCCTGCCCGAATCCGCCAGCAGGGTGGCATTCAAGCACTCTTACCTCGGTCCGCACCGGGTGTTGAAGCACGGTATGGTCAACCTGTCGTTGAAGTTTCAGCACGGCAGCACCCCTGACGAGCAGTACGAGCGGGACGAGGTGAGCAGTGCATACTGCCATGCGGTGATTGCGCCGCAGGGGCTACCCTCCGCGGGTGAGATGGTGGACATCTCCGTCGCCATCACCAGAGTCGGCGATTATTATGTTGCCGACCCGAGCCGTCCCCGCGAATCGAGGCAGCTTTCTTTAGGCTACGTGGAGTTTCAGGACGTCATCCTGTTGATGGAATATTGGACAGGTAACACATGGGACTTTGTGGAAGAGTGGAGAGCAACCGTTCGCGTGCCTTCTCTGGACGGTCCGCACCTGCACTTTGAGGTACGACGCAAAAGCAAGAAGGATGAGCAGCTGGATGATGGTGGGTGGATAGATAGGGACGGCGATGGTCTCTTGCGCCTGTGGGGCCAGGTCGATCCGCGTCACTATCTTGGTCTCCCGTTCGGTGCAAGATAACGACTTAGGGAGGTGTGTCTCATGCGTCAACGGCTGTTAGTCATCGCCTGGGTAGCAGTGTGGCTGATGCCGGGGCTGAACGCCCAGCAAAACGAGGTCTCTCTCGGCAGGTTCGACACCGAACTGCTCAAAAGCCTGCCTGACAAGATACCTCTTTTGCTCCCTGCATGGAAAGGGTCCCCTGAACAGGGATGGCAGATGCAAAGGTCGCTGGGATTTACCCTGCAAAACCTCGCCCCCGAGCAAAACCTGCTCGGTCAAATCCGCGCCAACGCGGACACAGACCCCAACCGCATTTACCGTCAACGGTTCCCCTATGCCGAAATCGAGCCAACCTTCGTCCGCCGCACCAGCTACGGCGAGGCGATTTCGGGCATCGTGCATCCCCCTTCGGGTATCGCAGCATACCGACGGCATTTTCGCTGGCGGTTTGCAGGAGCCAGGAGCATCCAGGACCTGGAGCAGAAGGTGGAGGTCGTGTGGCACTGGCTCCCTCCTGAAAAGTGGGGCATTGAGAACCCTGTTTCGGAGACAGGCAGGCTCAACGACCGTTATCGGGGAGCCATTCTGCGACGGCGGAAGGAAGGGAGAGAGGGCTGGCGGTATGCGGTGGTGAGTTTTGATGCGCTGAGTGGGGAACGATGGCTGACGCCCCTCCCTGTATGGGAGGCACTGGAGCGGCTGCAATCGCTGACGGGGAAGCAGGTGGTTTCTCTTTGGGAGAAGGCGGACACTGCAGGACCTGGGCGAAGCACCATGTTAACGTTCTCGTTTTCCGTGACCCGCGACGGCAGTCGCACTCTGGTGCTGGTGGGGAACCCGGAAGACGCGGCGCACTGTCTGCTTTTCGTTCTGGATGGAGAGGGGGTGTTGTTGCGCACACGGGTGTTACCGCACATGAGTGCAGGGATAAGGCGCGACTATGCGGAGTCTGTCTTTCTCCTCTCGCTCCGAGAGCGGTCGGTGATTCTCCCCTCCCTGACAGGTCGAGTTGGCGATAAGAGCTGGGTTTTTCTGTTGAACAGCGAGGGTGAGGTGCTGGGGCGTTTTGCCGAGCGTGCGGACGAGGTGAGACCCCCTTCGGTTTCGCTGTATTCGGATGAGATAGCGTGGCATACGGGTCACTGGGGGGCTTACTGGCGTTTGCCTCGTGGGCAGAGGGGGCTGTAGGGTCACCTGCCCGATGCTGTATGCCGAGTACTGGGGATATGATGACAGGGAAACGCCAGAGGATGAGACCGACGATGAACATCTCTACTTCATCCGCTGGTATGTGTTGAAAGACAGCCTGAACACGAACCCACACCGTGGGGAGATATGGCTGTTTGACCCGGAGTTACAGCGCATTGGCACGTGGGATTTGGCGCAGTTGCCCTGCGTGGGTCACAACAACTAGCCCGACGGCTTGACCGCCAGCGCATCTGGGGTGAGGCATGGGGTTCTGGTGCGGGGGCCGGTGAGCCTGATGGTTACTCCCGGCGAATACCTGTTTATGGTTCACGCGGTGGATGACCATGTGGCAGAGGAGAAGCATCACCGGCGAAAACCTGCCTTGCCGCTGAACGCCGTCACCCACCAAATGGCTGTTGAGGATATAGGCTTTTACCTGAACGCCAATTACAACGACAGCGAGAAATTGCGCTGGGATGGGCAAGACCCTGAGCGGCCAGGTCCTTGCGAGTTCGCCATTTTGCGTCAGCAACCCGACGGGAACGCGCTGTATATTATGGCACATGTGAAAGCGTCCAGACAGCCGCCTCGCAACGCAGTGGTGACAGCCAGACTGTTCACCAGCGTCTCCGATACGAGGGGTATACATGTGACTTTGCGCTACGCGGGCAGGTGTGCAGATAAACCTAATCATTACCACTTTCACCGACCGCGCGGACAGGAGATAATGATGGCGGATGGGCCCAGCGTGCCAAACCAAAGGATACAAGTTCGGATGGTCGATGAGGGTGTGGGAGAAGTAACGACTTACGACTACGTCACGGGACCGCCATCGAACTACCTCGATTCAGAGGCTTTACAGACCGGGCTATCGTCCACTCACCAGAAGCGCGGTGAGGCACGCTCACGTGGCAAAAGCCTCACTGTTCCCATACTTTTCACGATGCTGCGCTATATACAGGCGGCGGGCGTGGAGAAGATAACCATACAGGCGGGGAATCAGTCTCACACGCTGCCCGTCAAGAATCAGGCGGACATTCTGTATTATAGTGGGCATGGCTACAGCAGCAATGGCTCCCTGCAGTGTTTAGACAACGGCGGCACGTTCACCGTTTCGGACGTTGCCCCTACGGTGAACTGGAGAGAAGACCTGAAGTACTTCATCATTGCCGGTTGCAGCGTGCTTAAGCCCGACCACACGAACGGCTATGCGTGGGGCAGTGCTGCCTTGAGGCGGGCAGGACTGCGGGGGCTGTGCGGGTATCATGATCTTGCGCCTACCGACGAGCAGGGATCCATTGAGGTTGCTCAACGCTTTGCAGAGTTGATGACATCGCACGTGCCACCAGACCACACGCGTACTGGGGACAGGTGCTTGAATGCATGGCTTCAGGCTAACGTGGAGAGAAGGTCTCGAGCGATTGTGTATAATGCTAACCGCTACTGGCTGATTCGAGGCAGAATAGGTCCAACGGAACGTGTTGAAGGACCATTCCCGTGGTAACAGGAGGGTATCAAGATGTCCGGTAACACCAGAGCCATTCTGCAACTAGCTGCGGTAATGGGGCTCGCAGGCATACTGTTGGTCGCGCCTCAACCGCAGTCTGCTGCCACCTACCCGAACACCCAACAGCATGGTTGGGTGCGGCGTGTGCCGGGGCTGCCTTCGGGCTACTTCGGATGGATTGTGCAACCGTATGGCAAGCGGGTCATCGCTGTCAATCCCACGGGAGAACAAGACATTATCAAAGTGCTGAGGGAGCCGCCCAAACCGGGGCAAGACCGCGATCCTTTCGCGCCTCCTTACAAGGTGATGCTACTATCGCCAGAGGAAGAACGCGTCGTAGAGCAGTTCGAGAGCAATCACATCTGGGCGGTCGCCATCTTGGCGGAGAAAGAACGTAGCAGTGTTTCCTGGCTGGCACAAGGATATGACTACTGGGTGTTGGATGCGGTAAGACAGGTTGCATATGCACTGCGCACCCCGCCGCAACCGCTGCTCTTCTGGCAGACTCTCGACAAGGTTGACCTCAATACTCGTCAGGTTTTGCACACCTTGAGGATGCGGGAGATAGGAGCGATAGCACTTTCTGCAGGTGGCAACAGGTTGTATGTCCCACACATGACGGATGACAAAGGAGCGACGGTCTCTATTTATGATGCTGGCACGATGAAGTTGTTGAAGGAGTTGCCTGCGTCGCAAACCATTGAGCGCATCATCTCGTCTCGTGATGGCAGGATGCTGTATCTGGTGAGCGACGAGGCGTTTTTGATGATGGATGCTGCCAAGAATGAATTCATCGGGGATGCCTTTGCCCTGCCGAGGATGGGAGCTGGTGCTTGGGCACTTGAGGTGAGCGAGGATGGAAAAGAGGTGTATGTGGGAGGGGGGCAGATTTCGCACGAGGAACGCGGATATATTCTGGCGCTGGATGCTGCGACAGGGCAACAGCGTCGGCGTCTGTCCATCGGGGTGGGTACGTGTGTGTCCCTTGCTGTAGTGGGCAACAAGTTGTTTGCAGGGTGCTTAGATGGCATCTACGTGATAGACATCGACGCGTGGCGCAAGAACGCGAAGGGAAGTCGTCAGCAGCTTCAGGGTGTGCCCGGTGACTACACCAGCGACAACAGCTTGCCGCTGATGGTGGTCGGCTCGGCGAACTCCACTTCCACCCTGCCCACAAACCGCGCGTAACTGCCCGCCTGCACAATCGCCACGCGCCCCTCGCGCTGCGGTTCCTCCAGCACCGAGTGGCTGTGCCCGCCGATAATCAGGTCTATCTGGGGCGCACGCTTTGCCAGCTCGATATCCTGCTTTAGCCCGATATGCGTGAGCGCAATCAGCAGGTCTGCCTGCGGGCGTAACCGCTCCGCCATCTCCGCGCCCACGCGGATGGGGTCGTCGAACACGTATGCGCTGACGTGGTGGCTCAACATCCGCCCGGTAATCATCGGCACCGTCACACCGAAGATGCCCACCCGCCCGACGGGCGTTTCCAGAATCAGGTGGGAGCGCACCGGCAATCGGGCATTGCCGCGCGCACGCACGTTGGCGCACAGCACAGGGAAGCGCGCCCGGTTCAGCTTGGTGGTGAAGCCAATCTCCGTCAGGTGGAACTCGCGGTTGCCGATGGTCATCGCGTGGTAGCCGATGGCGGTCATCCGCTCCAGAATGGCCTCGCCGGCGGGGTTGAAGGTCAGGTTGCCTGCCCCAATCGCATCGCCGGCGTCCAGCAGCAGCACGGGCGGGTTTGCCCGCTCCGCCTCCACGATTTCCATCAGCCGTGCCGCACGTTGCTCATCCCGCGCCAGCACATTATGCATGTCGTTGGTATGCAGGATGACCAGTCGGCTCACGGCTCACTACCTGCCTCCCTTCGCGACTGCAGGTAAGCCTCCACTGCATTTTCCCACTCTCCGCGCGCCTTCAGCAGCCACTCGCACACCTCGCGCACCGCGCCGTTGCCACCTGTCGCTCTCGTCACGTAGTGCGCCTGCGACTGGAGCAGGGCATCGGCGTTCGCCACTGCCACCCGCACGCCCACCGCCTCGAACGCGGGCAGGTCGTTCAGGTCATCGCCCACGTACAGCAGCTCCTCCGCTTTCAACTGCCACTGCTGGCGAAGCTTTTCAATCTGCGCTTTCTTGTCGCGCACGCCCTGATAGCAGTCGGTGACCCTCAACTCGGCGGCACGACGGGTGATGGCTTCGGCGACACGTCCCGAAAGAATCACCACGCGGATACCGGCGTGACGCAACAGCTCCATCCCCAGTCCGTCGGCGACGTGGAACCGCTTGATTTCGCGCCCGGTGGGGTCGTAGTAAATCCCGCCGTCGGTCAGCACGCCGTCCACGTCCAGTATCACCGCTTTCACCGCCTGCAGCCTCTCCGCAAGGGCTGAATCCGATAAGGTAAGCGAGTTCTGTTCCACCATCGCTACACAATCCCCGTCCGCAACAGGTCTTTCAACATCAACATTCCGACGGGCTTGCGCTGCTCGTCCAGCACGGGCATCTCGCCGATTTTGACTGGCAGGCTTTCAAAAAGGTGCAGCGCTTCCACCGCCAGCGGATTGCCCTCGATCACGTAGGGCGTGCGGGTCATCAGCTCCGCCGCTGGTTTGTCCAGACTGGCGACGTCGCGCAGCAGGTGTCGGCGGATGTCGCCGTCGGTGATAATGCCCGCCAAGGTGCCGTCGTCGTTCACAATGCACGCCGCGCCCGCGTTCGCCTTCGTGATAGCAAACAGCACCTCGCGCAACGGCTTCGCCTGATGCACCACCGCCACGCTGTCGCCCGTGCGCATCACGTCATGCACCCGCAGCAGCAGCCGCCTGCCCAGCGTGCCCGCAGGGTGAAACACCGCGAAGTCCTCGGGGGTGAAGCGCCGCTCCTGCATCACCGTAATCGCCAGCGCGTCGCCCATCGCCAGCATGGCTGTGGTACTCGCGGTCGGGGCGAGGTTGTACGGGCAGGCTTCGCGTTCCACCGAGACGTCCAGCACCACGTCCGCCTCCTGGGCCAGGGTGGATTCGGTGCGTCCCACCATCGCTATCAGCCGCACGCCGATTCGCTTCAGGGCGGGCAGTATCGCCAGCAGTTCGTCGGTCTCGCCGCTGGTGGAGAGGGCAAGCACCACGTCTTCCGGCGTCACCATGCCCAGATCGCCGTGAACGCCCTCCGCGGGATGCAGGAAGAAGCTGGGCGTGCCCGTACTGGCAAACGTCGCCGCCACTTTGCGGGCAATCGCGCCCGACTTGCCCATGCCCGTGGTCACCACTCTGCCTTTACAGGCAAGTATCGTCTGCACCGCCCGAACGAACCGCTCGTCCAGACGGTCAATCAGGCGCAAAATGCTCTGCGCCTCCGTGTGCAACACCTCTCTGGCTGTTTCTATCATTCCACTGGCTATTATACCAGTACGCTCTGACTGCCCCCAGCCCCATCCGTTGCAGGCGATTTCTCTGCGCCCCGCGAAGATGGTAACAGGGGGTGATACACATGAAAGAGATTGTGCAGCAGCTGCTCGCGGGGAAGGTGGTGGGCATCCTGCGTCTGCCAAGGTCTGACCTCGCGCTGCAGGCACTGGAGGTGGCGATCGAACATGGACTGCGGGCGGTGGAGGTCACCATGACCACGCCCGGTGCGCTGGAGATTCTGCGCGCCGCGCGTCAGCGATGGGACGGTAAGGCAGTGGTGGGCGCAGGGACGGTGTTGAACGCAGAGGAAGCGCAGGCAGTCATCGACGCAGGGGCGCAGTTCGTGGTCTCGCCGATACTGGATGCGGGCATGGTGGAGACCGCATTGCGGGCGAATGTGCCGCCCATTCCAGGGGTCTTCAGCCCGACGGAGATGGTGACCGCCTCCCGACTGGGCGCGCCGATTGTGAAGGTATTTCCGGCGGTGACGCTGGGCACAGCGTTTTTCAAGGAAGTGAAGGCACCGTTACCACAGATACCGCTGATGGCGGTGGGAGGGTTGAACGCGCACAACGCCGCTGAATACCTGCACGCAGGCGCGGATATGGTGGGTGTGGGCGGGGCACTTTTCCCGAAGGCGGCGATACTGGCAGGCGAGTTCGAGGGCGTGGCGCAAACCGCGGAAGCACTGGTGGCATTAAGTCACCTGCATATCGAACACGCCTAATCTGCTATAATAAAGCCGGGAGGTGAGGCGTGTGGCGACCGTACAGATACAACGCCCGGTGCATTACCCGGAATCGGATGGCAAGCCCATGGCGGAGACACCAGAACATTTAGAAGCGATGCTGTATTTGATCGACGCGCTAAAGCGGTACTTCGCGGCACGAGACGATGTGTATGTCGCGGGCAATCAGTTCCTGTACTGGGTGGAAGGGAACCCCTCGCAGCGCGTCGCCCCTGACGTGTATGTGGCTTTCGGCGTGCCCAAACGCCCGTGGCGCGCCACGTGGAAGGTGTGGGAGATTGGTAAGGCGCCCGATGTGATTATCGAGCTCACCTCCCGCTCCACCGCAGGGGAGGACCTGGACAGGAAGTATCGGCTTTATCAGCGACTGGGTGTGAAGGAGTACATCCTGATCGACGTGCGGCGTGAATATTTGATAGAACCGGTCATTCTGCATCGCCTGGCGGGGGGCGCATACCAGCAGATACCGACGGCACATCCCGGCGACCGCGAGTGGCGCGCTCGCAGTGAATTGTTGGGGCTGGAAGTGGTGGTGCGCGCAGAGGACGATGGTTACTTGGTGCGTCTGTATGACCCCGTGCGCGGGCGCATTATCCCAACCGCCGTAGAGCTGGAAGAGCGAGCAACAGAAATGGAAACCCGCCTGCGGGAACTGGAGGCGAAACTGCGACAACGGGAGGAAAGCGCAGAGTGACCTATCGCGGAGTGGTCGTGGCTCGAAACGGCGCAGTGGCCACTTCTCAGCCGTTGGCTACGGCGGCGGGGCTGCATGTCTTGCAAAGCGGGGGCAACTTCGTGGATGCCGCGCTCACTATCAGCGCGGTGCTGACGGTGGTGGAACCCTACAACAGCCATCTGGGCGGCGATGCCTTCGTGGTGCTATACGACGCCCGCACGCGACAAACGCACGCGCTGAACGCCTCCGGTCCTGCCCCACAAGCCGCCACCCTGGAACGCTTCCGCGATGGGATTCCCCTGCGAGGCATCCAGAGCGCGTCGGTACCGGGGCTGGTATCCGCCTGGGTACTGCTGCACGAGCGGTACGCCACCCGCGAGCTCGCCGAACTGTTACAGCCCGCCATCCGCTACGCACAGCAGGGATTCCCCGCGGGCTACCGCTACAGTCAGGTATTCCATGCGCACGCCGACCTGCTAAGGCAGTTTCCCATCACCTGGCGCGAACTGTTGCCCGACGGCGAGCTGCCTTATCCCGGCAAAATGATGACACAGCCAAACCTTGGCTGGACGCTGAGCCGCATCGCCGCGCACGGACCGATGGAGTTCTATCGGGGGGAGATTGCCCAGCGCATCGTACGACACTGCCAGCACCACGGCGGACTGTTTACCGAGCAAGACCTTGCCGAGCCGCCCGCCGAGTGGCTCGAACCGCTTCGCGTGGAGTACCGCGGTTACACCCTGCACGCGCAGCCGCCTGTTTCGCAGGGACACATCCTCGCGCAGATGCTGAACATTCTGGAGGGCTACGACCTGCACCGCATGGGCGCGCTCAGCGCCGACGTCATCCATCTGCAGGTGGAGGCGAAAAAACTCGCCTTCGCGGACAGACACGCCTACCTCGGCGACCCGCGCTTCGTATCGGTGCCGATGGACGTGCTGCTCAGTAACGAGTACGCGGAACGGCGCAGGCGACAGATAGACCCCAACCGCGCCGCCAACCGCGTTGCCGCAGGCGAGATAGAACACGACACCACATACTTCTGTGTGGTAGACCGCTACGGCAACGCCATCTCCTTCATCCAGAGCATCTTCCACTCTTTCGGCTGTGCGGAAGTGGCAGAAGGCACGGGTGTCCTGTTCAACAACCGCATGACGGGCTTCTCGTTAGACCCCAACAGCCCCAATGTGCTGGAGCCAGGCAAGCGCACCGCGCACACCCTCAATGCCTACCTGCTCACCCGTGAGGGGGAGCTGGCTTTCGTGGGGGGTACGCCGGGAGGCGATGTGCAGGTGCAGAGCAACGCGCAGGTTATTTGCAACCTGATAGATTTCGGCATGAACCCGCAGGAGGCGGTAGAGGCGCCCCGCTGGCAGCATGACACGGAGGGGCTTAAAGTGGAGCGCCGCGTGCCGACGGAGACCCTGGTCGCGCTGGAGCAGAAGGGGCATCGCGTGCTGTTACTGCCCGAGTGGGGGCAATCGGGTGCGGTACAGGTCATTGCGGTGCACCCCGCAAGCAGGGCGTTGCTCGCTGGCTCCGACCCCCGCTGCGACGGACACGCCGCCGGCTGGTAAGCCATCCCCGTACTGCTACTGACAGTAATTGTGCCATTTTTCATCTGCCTTTTGCCGAGAACCCGTATTATGCACAGCACCTCTGGCATGGGTTTTGCATTAGATTAAGGGCGAAGCACAAATTCGTCAAAGGAGGCGAAACCCATGTCTGGAGGTTTGCTCAAAAACCTGTGGCGTATCGTTTTACTGGGCGCGCTGGCGTCCGTGCTGTTGGGCGGTTCGCAGGCTCTGGCAACTACCTTCACCCTGACCCACAACGGCTGGACGTATTCCGAGAATATCAGCCAGCAGGGGCTTGGTGACTTCAAGGACACTAACGGTACCGACCACATGTACCAAAACTGGTGGTGGTACCGCACCAACCTAGATAGTGCGGAAAAGCCCTTGACCAAGCTGGTCACCATTACGTCCGGCGGTGCCAACAACGTGCAGTTGGTTTTTAGGGAAGACGCTGGTAATCTGCCAAATGCGCTTTTGATCAGGCTAGACTACACGCTCAACGGCGTCAACGCAAATTCTGCCTACGTCAACGTTGCCTGGAGCATCCAGCACATTTACTCACCCTTACCGCAGCCTATTACGGTCGACTTCTTCGCTTACTCGGATTTCGACCTGAACGACACTCCGGGCGGCGATACCGCTTTCCCCCCGCTGCCGGTTGACGTCCATTACGAAGAGGGAAACACGCTCGTGGACGTTATCGCCAGCGAGTTTGACTTGGTGGGCTACGACATTGACTTCTATGCCAACCTGCGCGACCTGCTGAACGACAGCGCAGTGTACAATGTCTCCAATTCAGCAGGCGGAACGGGCGACATGACCAACGTGTTCCAGTGGCGGAAAACGCTGACACTCGGAGAGACTCTGAGCGGAAGCCTCACGAAGGTGGTAACCCTTAGCGCCCCACCCGGTCCCGTCATCCCTGAGCCGGGCACGTGGGCGTTGATGCTGAGCGGTCTGGCGCCGGTCGCGCTGCGCCTGCGCAAAAAGGCTTAACCGAGCCGGACGCTCCTTCCCTCCCTGTCCCTCTCCTGAGAGCAGGAGAGGGATTGCCTTTTTGTTGCTCTCGCCTCTGCAGGTGAAGCCTGCCGTGCGCGCGAGAGCATGGTTCAGCTGGCGTTCTGCACGTGGAAGTCGAAATGGGTGGGTTCGTGTGTGGTCAGATGTCGCTGGATTTCCTTCACGCGCACGGTGTGCAGGCGGTTCGAGCCGTTTTGCAGGTTCAGCACCAGCACAGCGTTGTTCCTGCCACCCTGCCGCACGATGCTATCGATAACCTCGCGGACGGGAACCAGCAGCTGCAGAGGTTCGATGCCCTTCCCGTAGAGACTGGCGGTAGCGTAGCCTTTGCGCCGCCACTCCTTGCGCTGACCTTTAGTCAGGCCGTGATGCACCATTCCGCTGATAGCCATCACACCACCTCCCTTGCCAGAGTTTCTACACGGCGCGTCGCAGGCGCAGCGCGTTCGTTACCACCGACACGGAACTCAGGCTCATCGCCAGAGCGGCAAGCATCGGGCTGAGATAGCCCATTGCTGCCAGAGGGATACCCAGTACATTATACACGAAGGCGAAAAAGAGGTTCTGGCGTATCGTGCGCACAGTGGCGTGTGAGAGCTTCAGGGCGGTCGCCACTCCGCGCAGGTCGCTGCCCAGCAACGCGATGCCCGCGCTCTCCAGCGCGACGTCAGTGCCCTCGCCCATTGCGATACCGACGTCCGCCTGCGCCAGAGCGGGCGCATCATTGATGCCATCTCCCACAAAAGCCACTTTGCGTCCCTGAGCCTGCAAAATGGCAATGGCTTCTGCCTTACCCTGCGGTGAAACCTCCGCAAGAACCCGTTCGGATGGAATACCTGCCTCTCTGGCGATGGCTTCCGCCACCACGCGCTGGTCGCCCGTGACCATCCACACCTCCATGTGCAGCGACAGCAACTGAGCAACCGCCTCGCGTGCGGTGGGATGCAGCTCGTCGCGCAGGGCAAACGCCCCGACGGCTTCACCGTCTATTGCCACCAGCACCGTGGTATAGCCCTGCGATTGGAGGGTGCGTATCCTCTGCCAGTCCTGCGGGCTGATGGCTACTCCTTCTTCCTCCAGCAGACGCGCGGAGCCAACCACCAGCCGATGCCCTTCCACCTCTGCGGTTACCCCGCCGCCGGGGATGGCGCGAAAACCGTTTGCTCTGGATAACGGTATCCCCTGTTGCCGGGCAAATTGCACCACCGCCTGCCCAAACGGGTGCGTGGAGCCGACCTCCGCCGACGCGCAGAGCCTCAGCAAATCCTGCTCGGGCATTCCGTTCCGCGTCTCCACATGATGCACCTGCGGCTTGCCCAAGGTCAGCGTGCCTGTTTTATCCAGAATGACTGTATCCACCTGTCGGGCGCGTTCCAGGGTTTCCGCATCTTTCACCAGCACGCCTAGCTCGGCTCCCCTGCCTGTGCCCACCAGCACAGCGGTCGGCGTCGCCAGTCCCAGCGCACACGGGCAGGCAATCACCAGCACCCCCACCGCATGTATCATCGCCGTCGTGAACCCCGCTTTCAACACCAGAAGCCACACCAGAAACGTGCCCAGCGCAATCACCAGCACGATGGGTACAAACACCGCCGCCACTGCGTCCGCCAGCCGTTGAACGGGAGGCTTTGCCTCTTGCGCCCGTTCCACTGTGCGCACAATCTGCGCCAGCGTGGTATCTGCGCCCACCCGCTGCGCACGTATCACCAGCACGCCGTCGGTGTTGATGGTACCGGCGGCAACGCTATCACCGCACCGTTTCTCCACCGGCACACTTTCGCCTGTCAGCATACTTTCATCCACCGTCGCGAAACCGTCCAGCACCTCGCCGTCCACCGGTATCGCTTCCCCGCTACGCACGCGCAGCAGGTCACCCACCTGCACCGCCGAGACGGGCACGCGCTCCTCGTCGCCATTACGGATACGTGTGGCTTCCTGTGGCGCGAGGCGCATCAACCGTTCAATCGCCTGACGGGCGCGTCCCTTCGCCCGCGCCTCCAGATACCTGCCGAAGGTAATCAGCGTGATAATGACCGCCGCCGTTTCGTAGTACACCGCGCCGCCCGTCCAGAACGTAGCGACGAGACTGTAGAGGTAGGCAGCCGATGTGCCCAGCACGACCAGCGTCTCCATGTTCGCACTGCGGGCGCGGAGCGCGTGCCATGCTCTGTTGTAGAACGGCGCGCCAATAACGAACTGAACAGGGGTAGTCAGCGCGAGCTGGAGCAGTTTCAGCGTGTAGGAAGGATGGTGCACCGCCATACTGAGCACGAAGACCGGCAGGGTGAGCACGACGCTGGCTAACAGCCGACGTCGAGCGGTCTGCAGTTCCTGCTCGGTGCGGCGGGAAGGCAAGGGGGCAGGGGTTTCCTCGGTAACGGGCTGGGCGGTATAGCCTGCCATCTCTACCGCTTCCAGCAGCCGTTCCACCGGTACCGCGCCCGGGTCGGCGTGCACGGTAGCGCTCTCGGTAGCGAGGTTGACAACCGCTTCGTGCACGCCCGGCACCCGCTTCAGCGCGCGCTCCACCCGCGCCACACATGCCGCGCAGGTCATGCCTTCGATATGCAGATGTATCTCCTGTTGGGACATCGGTGTGCCTTTACTTCATAGGAGTGACGCAGTTAAAAGACTGTAAGGGAGGTTTGCGATATAAAGCGACATCATCTGTCATTCTGAGCGAAGCGAAGAATCTCTTTTTGTCGCTCTGAGATGCTTCACTTGCGCTCAGCATGACAGGAAATTGTCTGTATAATCGCTGAAAAAGGTTGTCCCGCCGCGTGTTCATGGAAACCGCGTCACTCCTAACTTCATTTGCCACTATCCGATTATACCTGCTGCCGGCAGGAATCGGCGCAGGTGATGCCCAAATGCTTTGCGACAATACACACCGGCTGGAGCAAAGACCAAGGGGGTAAACCGTAGCGTGAGCAGATATGCACTCTCTATCATAATACTGCTGTCCATCGCACTCCTGGCAGTGGGCTGTGGCAAGCGGCAGGCTTCCGCGCCACCCGCTCAAAACGTGTTGCGCTACGCGCTCACTACCGAACCGACCACCTTTGACCCCGCCCTGGTGCGCGACGGTCCCACCATCGATATGCTCTTCCACGTCTTCGAAGGACTGGTGCAGTGGGATGAAAACAACCGCCTGCAACCCAATCTGGCGGAGATCTGGGAAATCAGCAATGGCGGGCGTACCTACACCTTCCGCCTGAAACAAGGGGTGAAGTTCCACAATGGGCGTGAGGTGACCGCGGAGGACTTCAAGTACTCCATCGAACGCGCCTGCGACCCCGAGCTGGCTTCGCCCGTCTCCGCCACCTACCTGAACGACATCGTGGGCGCACTGGATAAGTTGAACCGCAAAGCCACAGAGGTGAAGGGCGTGGAGGTGGTGGATAAGTACACCGTGCGCATCACCATCGATCATCCGAAAGCCTATTTTCTCGCCAAGCTCACTTACCCCACCGCCTACGTGGTCTGCCGCGAGGCGATTGAACAGGACGGTGACGAAGTGAACGGCAGACGCCTGCGCATCAATGAGCGATGTGCTATCGGCACGGGCCCCTTCAAGGTGAGCCAGTACGTTCCCGGCTCGAAGGTGGTGCTGACTGCGAACAAGGACTATCACGGTGGTGCGCCCAGACTGGACGGTATCGAACGACCCATTGTGCTGGATGCCAGTACCCGCCACGCCATGTACGAACGCGGTGACCTGGACATCGTGGACGTGCAGAAGGGAGACCTGCTGCGCGACCAGCAGGACCCCGTGTTGAGCAAAGAGCTGCGCACCTTCGACCGCGCAGCGGTGTTTTATCTGGGGTTGAATCAGAACGTTTTTCAGCCCTTTAAAGACCGCCGGTGGCGGCTCGCGCTGGCGTACGCGACCGATAAGGACGCCATCGTGAAGGTGGCGTTAATGGGTGTGCCGCAGAAGGCGAACGGCATCATACCGCCCGGTGTGCTGGGGCACGACCCCGAATTCGCCGGTATCCCGTACGACCCCGAAAAGGCACGGCAGCTGCTGGCGGAGGCTGGCTACCCGGGCGGCAGGGGCTTTCCCACGCTTACCCTGACCTTCCGCGAGAAAACTCCCGACCTGCGCCGCACCGCCGAGATGATTAAAGAGCAGTACCGTAAGGAGCTGGGTATCAATGTAGAACTGCGCGAGATGGAATGGGGGGCGTTTCTGGACGCCTTAGACCGCAAGGAACTGCCCTTCATCCATCTGCGCTGGGCAGCGGACTATCTGGATGCCCAGAACTTCCTGTCAGTGATGCTGCGCACCGGCGCGCCCGAAAACGTGGTGGGCTACAGCAACCCGCGCTTCGATGCGCTGTGTGACCAGGCGGACAGGGAACAGGACGAGCAGAAGCGCATCCAGCTGTACCGTGAGGCAGAGCGCCTGGCTGTGACCGAAGATGTGCCCTGGATTACCCTCTACTTCCAGCGCGACGTGGAGCTCATCAAGCCGTATGTGAAGGGTATCCGCGACTCGCTGATGGGGCATCTGCCGCACGTGACCACATACATCGAACGGTGAGGCGATCACGTTACAGCGGTCATATCCACCTGTGGATGACGAACCGCTGATACCGCAAATCCGTCGCGCCGGCGAGGCATCTCGAAGCGCGTGACACGAGATACCCCGCCGGCGTTCAGAAGGGCGCGTTGGCAGGGAGAATTACCACCAGTGCCTGCGTCTGCGCTCACTGGGGCGAATCAGGCTGGTGAAGAGCTCGTGGTGGTCGTCTTCGCCCGAGTGGTGGGCAAAGGCGCACAGATGTACCACCCTTTCCCTTGCCACAAGTGCGGAACCAACTACCCCTGCCGCGCGGAAACGCACATCTTCCCCTTCGCCTACCGCCGGGAATACCTGAGAGTCGGCGCGGGCAACCCGTTCGATGAACTGATGTGCTCCGTCGGCTGTCAGGGGGGTAAACTCCGGCTGGAAGAAGGTGATGGCGTCCAGCGCATTGCTGCGCACCAGCTTGGGGAAGAAGCGGCGGAAGGTCTGGGCAAAGTCAAAAAGGTCCAGCCCCACGATACGCCCGTTGATGGCAAACAGCGCGCCAACCTGTGCCTCCAGCGGCTGGAACGCCTGCTCGTAGTCGCTGAGCGTGTGCTCGTAGCGGTCGTAAATGTCCGTCATGGCGCCGGTTGGAGACTCCACTTCCAGGGCTATCTGGCGCATCGCAACCTCATCCCACAGCGCGGACTGGTCGGCATAAGCATCTCCCGCCATCATCCTGCGGGCGAATACCTGTTCGGACTTTCGTGCCCGCATCGTGGCAGGCATCGCCTGTCGCGAGGTGTAGAACTCATGGGAGACGTGGTGCCAGCGTCCCTGCTCGACACAGGTCACGGGGATAACTACCGTCTGCTGCGCGGGCACAAGGATGGTCAGGTTCACCACGCGGTTCTGCTTGGCTCCAACCAGCTCCTCGCCATCCACAATCAGCACAGCAAAACCACTGCGGTTGGTGACCTTCAGGTTGTTCACGATACCGCCTTCATGTACTTCGGTGACGGAAACCAGTCCCTGCTGCAGCGCGTCATCCAGCGTGAGGTAATCGGGGTCGCCCTGCACGCCGTCGAGTAACGGGAACATCGTCAGGTTCTTGAAGGTGACCGCTTCGCCCAGTTTCAGGCTTTGCAATCGTTGTGCTGCTAACACGTGCATCCTGGCAGTCCTCCTGCTGAACGTTGTTGCAGGTATTATACCACATACTGTCTGTAAAATCAAGTAAACTGCCTTATAAATTGATAAAAAGACATTTCCATTCGTGCAAATGGCAGTTGTTAGCTGTTAGCAAATCCCGTATCCTCTGCGAGCACCGCCGTGACTCCCGAATCGGTTCGGTACATCAGCACGGTGACTGCCCTGTCGCCTGCGGGTTTCCACGCGCGCGTCAGCTGTTCTGGCTCCACAGCCACTCCGCGCTTTTTCACCGTGATACTGCCTGCTTTCAGGGCGCGCAGTCGCTCGAAAAGCCTCTTGCGGGAATACGCAAAGTGCTCCAGCACCCGGTAGGCGCGGGCAAAGGGCGTGGGTATGAGGTTGGCGGAGGTCAGGTAGGCAATCTGGGGGTGCAGAAGATAACCACCGAGCACTTGAGCCAGCTCTGGCAATAGGTGCGCAGCAACCACTGCGGGGTCCGGGTCGTATATCCAGTCCATCGGCGTATGGATGGGTGGGGCAGGGGAGCCGGCAGAGGTCAGCCTTGCCTTTTCGGGAAGGATGAGCGCACTATTTGACCTCCCCTGCCTGCACTCTCCGAAAGCCAGCAATAGTTCCCGGCATTCTCTGTCCACGGAGATGTACTCTCGTTCGGCATCTGGCGGTATGTACGACATGGGCAGCGCGGGCGTTGTCTTCACCAGTGCGCCCTGCACGCTCTTTGCCAGACGACACACCGTTGCCCAGTCCGGCTGCCATTTGTCCGGCGATGACCACCGCCTGTGCTCCGCACGCCGTGCCGGGTCGATGAACAGGAAGGGAGCCTCCTCCAGCCGCAGGCGCAAAAGGTCAGCATGAATCAGGTGACAGCAGGATTCCACCGCATACACTTCCGTGTTGCGCTTGGCGAAGTGGATGCTGAGTGCATCGCGTTCCACACCGACCGTCTCGCCGCGCCCACCCAGAGCAATGAGGTCGCCTCCGATACCGCAGCCTGCGTCCACCACCAGCTCCTTTTCGGGAAAGCGCGAGGCATGATAGGTAGCGACTATTTCCGAAGAGCTTTGCTCCAGACCTTCGGGTGTAAACCACATCTGCTCGGCGCGGGAGAACTTCTGCTTTGCACGGTGGCGCAGGTGTATCTGCTGCACCGCCTGGGAGGCGATGGACGGGTCAAACTCGCGGCGCAGCCACAATAGTAATGCGGTGTCGTCCAGCTCTGGTCGCTGGGTGGCTCGCTGGATAGCCTCTTCCACCCGCTCCAGATTCAGCAACTACTCCTCCCGGCGGCTTTCCCATGCCGTCCAGTATGCGCTGCCTTTGGGAAGCACAAAGAACAGCATCACACCTACACTGGGAACGGCGAACATCAGAAAATCGGTGAAGGACGCTCCCACGAAGAAAAGCAGCAGCCCGAACACGGCGCAGGCTTCGGCAAAGCTCAGAGCGATTAAGGTATGCACGATAAACTGCTTGGGAGTGGGAATATCTGTGGTGACGGAGGCGTACTCCCCGCGAACGGCAAGGCGCGATTGCGCCCACACCACCGAAGCCACTAGAGAGGCAACGCCCAGCAGAGTGGTTGGCAAACGCATCGCTTCCAGCCCGGAGGCAGATGGGCGGTCGCCACTCTGCTGCAGCATGTACGCCAGCACACCGTACATCACCACCGAGCCCACAAAGGCAAACACGATGGTTGCCCATGTCAAGCGGTTCGCAGGAGCTTCGCCTTCCATCGTCCGTTCCTCCCGATGTGGCGAGAGCGCGTGGGAATCGAACCCACCCGGGACGGGGGCAACCCACCCCGCAGACAGCTTTGAAGGCTGCGGAGGACACCAGTCCCCATGCGCTCTCGTGCTAGTCTTCCAGCCACAGGCACACCGCCGCCAGGTCCTGCGCGCGGTCGCCCAGTTCGGCAGGCACCACCTGCAGCACCTCGCGCACTCTGCTCCAGGCGTGCACCTGCAGTGCTTGACGCAACGGTTCCAGCACCAGGTCACCGGCTTTGACGGCGATGGTACCCAGAACCACCCGCTCGGGGTTTAATATCTGCGCCACGTTCGCGATGCCGATACCCATGTAGGTTCCCGCCTCTGCCAGCACAAACCGTGCGAAGGTATCTCCCGCGTGTGCCGCCTCTACCACGTGCTGTGCAGTGACCTCGTTGGGGGAGGTTCGCTGCCAGATGAGGCTTTCCGGCGATTCCCCGGCCAGCTCCCTCGCACGGCGGGCAATAGAGGGTCCCGAAGCCAGAGCCTCCAGACACCCTCGTTTGCCGCAGCCGCACAACGGACCGTCCAGCAGGACAGTGGTATGCCCAATCTCACCGGCAAGGTCGTTGGTGCCGCGATAGAGCCTGCCGTCCAGCACCAGTCCCCCGCCGACGCCCGTGCCCCACGTCATGAACACCATGTTGCGCGTGCCACGCCCTGCGCCAAAGCGGTGCTCCGCCAGAGCGGTGGCGTTGGCATCGTTTTCGAGGCGCGCGGGCAACCCGAAGTGGTCTTCAAAGACCTGCTTGATCGGCACAGCATCCCAGCCCGGCAGGTTCGGCGGCGAGTAAACGACCCCTCTCTGGCTGTCCAGCGGACCTCCACACGAGATGCCGATGCCGCGCACCTGGTGAGGAGATACCCCTTCCAGCACCCGTTCAGTCATCTCGAACAGCTGCTGAACCACTACCTGCCAGCCTTCACCGGCGCGGGTTGGCTGCCACTGTCGGGCGAGGATGTTCCCCTCCACATCCGCCAGCACACATGCCACCTTCGTACCGCCGATGTCCACCCCAACGATATAAGGCGCGTCGGTCATTGCTATCCGGGCTTGTTCTCGGGGAAGAGCGACCTGTCTTCCGGCTCGATAATCATGCCGGTCGTTTGCAGCCACGCTGTTGCCCTTTGTATCTCTTCCACCGAACCGTCCAGCTCCACATAGGCGTAGCCGCCATCCTCGGTAAAGTTCGCTCGCTTGATGTTCACCACCACATTATAGTCCTTGCCCAGCCGCCACAGGAAGGGTTCCTTGACCTGATCGGCGGTGGCAGTAATCAACATTCTCAGTTTCGCCATGTGTTTCTGCCTCTAAGGGATAATGTCCTTACATGGTTTCTGCCCGTGCTATGGAGACTCCTGCAAGAACCTGTTCGCAGGTAACTCTGCGAGCAAACGCGAATCAAACCCAAAAACGACAGGGAGGAGAATGATGTGGCTCATGATGTTGCTACTGGCAACCGCGACCACGCAGGCCGATAAGCCGTTGGAGACGGGTTTCCTGAACAGGACGTACGCCGGAGACAACGTCACCATGCCCTACGTGGTCTACGTGCCGCGCGACTACACGCCCACCAACAGGTACCCCATCATCCTCTTTCTGCACGGGGCAGGCGAGCGCGGTAGCGACGGTTTGAGGCAAACGCAGGTAGGTATCGGTTCGGCGATACGCTCGTATCCAGAGCGTTTTCCCTGTATTGTTGTCATGCCGCAGTGCCCTGCGGATAAGTGGTGGAACGGAGAGGTGCTGGAGGCGGCGTACCGGTGTCTCCAGCAGACGATGAAGGAGTTTTCGTGTGACCCCAGGCGCGTGTACCTGACCGGTTTGTCCATGGGTGGTTTCGGCAGCTGGGAGCTGGCCGCCAGGTATCCCCACACCTTTGCCGCGGTGGTGCCGATTTGTGGAAGAGGCAATCCCGCCGATGCGGAAAAGCTCAAGAATGTGCCGATATGGGTGTTTCACGGCGATGCCGACAACGTGGTGCCGCCTTCTTTCTCGCGCGAGATGGTGGAGGCTTTGAAGAAGGCAGGGTCCACGATGGTCAAGTATACCGAACTGCCCGGCATCGGTCATAACTCGTGGGACCCCGCCTACAGCAGCGCACAGGTCATCCAGTGGCTGCTGGAACAGAAAAAAGAATAGAGTGCGCTGGCAGCACCATGAGAGGGACAGGTATAATCGTATGTGGTGGCGAAGGAACCGTAAAGCAACAGACCGACAAGTGTGTGTTTTGCGCACTGACGGACGAAGGGGGTGCCTAATGAACCAGACACCTACAGCCGAGGATGTCATGGCACAGGTCATGCATCTTCCCCTTGTCGAGCAACTCCGCCTGCTGAGGCAGATGACCGAGCATCTTGAACAGACGATCGGACGACAAAAAATGCTCGGTGGTACAGGGGAACTCCGCTTATGGGGATACTGTGGTGACCTTGCACCTGCTCCCTCTCTGGAAGAAATAGATGCGGTGAGGCATGAGATATGGAGCCAGCTGCGGGATGATATCACATGATTGAGTATCTTCTGGACACTCACGCACTGGTGTGGTTACTTGTTGCAGACCCACGTCTTCCGCGCAGCGTGCGCACACTCGTAGAGGATGCTACTGCGCAGGGACGGAGGGTGGCGTGCTCTGCCCGCATTATCGCAGCCACTGCCTTATTCTTGCGTGTGCCTCTTATCAGCCGAGACCGCAAGATTGTCGTGGACGGCGTACCGACACTGTGGGGTTAAAAACGCCCTGTTGTATACAGGCGTGAAGGCATAACCCAACAGTGGAGCTCCTAATATATCCAATCACGTCTCCAACACGAGGTTCATCAGGAACAGCCAGCCGCGAGTCATCAGTTCCGACACACCCAACATGGTTCCATAGATGCTGCTGAGATAGAGGCGAGGATGCCATAGTTTGCCGCGTTTCAGCAAGTGCCAGGCATCCTGCCACGCCTCACGGGATTGCCCCATGCGCAGGTGCAGATAAGTAAAGAAAGCCACCGCTCGAGCTATTGCGCGCTGTTGACGCTGCACCTGTGCCTCCTTGACTTGTGCAACGCTCTCGCGCCACTCCGCCGTACGCTTCGTGAGCCAGGTGGCGCGCCATATCTTTTCGAACATGAGTATCAGCTGGACGACCCGCCATGATAGCACCACGGTATCCTTCGTGCGTCGCCAGGCATACGCCAGCCGGCTCTCTATCGGGAAGGTAGGTCGGCGTTCGGTACGCCCTTTCAGCCGCCAGAAGCTGGTAATCATGGGGTGCGCCTCTTCGCAGTGAGTGGCGTAAGCGTACCATACCGCGTTCTTGAAGATACCCCAGTACGATTCCGGCGTCGCACGGTTGAGCACCTTGATTAGATTCTCCACCGAATAGAATCGCCTCCACGCTTCCCGATACACGTTGAACCATTCCTCTCTGGTCATGTTCGGGTGGTTTTGCGCCGCGTGGAAGCTGTCGTACTCGTTAAAGTCCGGGCTCATCCACTCTCCGCGTTTGGTCATCTCCAGGTGGTCTACCGAGCCGGGCAGGGGAGTGAGCATGAAGAAGCTCGCCTGATCGGGCTGCACCACCTCCATCAGTGTGGTGATGTCCCGCCGCACCGACTCCACGGTGTCAAAGGGGAAGCCGATGATGTAACTGGTGTGTACGGCGATACCGTAGCGGTGCCATGCCTGTATCATCTCCTCGAAAAAGTTCAGCTTATTCTGTCCTTTCGAGGCCGCCTTCAGGTTGTCCGGGTTCAGACTCTCCAGTCCGATAAACACTTGCGAGCAACCTGCGCGTGCGGCCAGGTCTACAAAATCGGGAATGCGGTAGGAAGGCACATCCACCTGCATCATGAAGGTAATGCGTATGCCCTCCTGCTCTCGCATCTGGATGAGACGCTCAAAAATCTCTCTCCAGCGAGGGTTGCGCGACATATTGTCGTCGGTAAAGAAGTAATGTTTGATGCGAGGATAGTGCTCTCGAACATGTTTCTCAATCAGCTCCGGTGAACGGTAACGCATCGAGTTGCCCTGCACATGGATGATGGTACAGAACGAACACTTGAACACACACCCACGCGAGGTGTCCATCGTCCCGGCGTAAGGCAGCATGAACCGCCGTGCCACTGTATCGTCTACCAGGGGTGCTGCCCACTCTTTCGACAGGTCGGGCAATTCGCCCAGCCAGTAGATGGACTTCAGCTTGCCGTGGAGGGCATCGGTCAACAGCTCCTCCGTGCGCCCCTCGATCTCCCCGGCGAACAGACTGATACCCTCCTCACGCAGTTGCTGCAGCTCGGGTGTCAGTCCCAACAGCGCCAGCGAACCGCTCACGTGGAACCCGCCGATAATCACCATCGCGCCGAGTTTTTTGAACCGCCGTGCCAAATCCACCGCGCGGGGAAACTGATTCGTTTGCACGCCTACCAGACCGACCAGCGTGGGAACGCCGGGAATCGCCCATTTGCGCATCACCCTCTCCGGCACCACCAGCTGCACGGTCTCATCGATGAGGTGCATCTCGATGGTAATGCCCATTTTCTGCGCGGCGTCGCGGAACAAGCCGTTCAGCGCGTTCAATGTGTTCGAGGGTAAAACACCCCGTACATGGTGAATCACGTAGCCGTCGTCGTCGTACTTGGAGGGTTTCACCAGAATAACGTTCAACCTCGGTAATTCTCGAGCCATCTCTCTCCTGCCTTCCGTTTTACAGCCGATGCGGGGCACAAACAATCCGTACACCTTGCCCGTTCACCGCTTGATTGATTATAGGCGTTTAACCTGCGTAAAGTCAAGGGGAAATGAGGGGGTTCCAGAAAGAATATTGCCTGCTCTGTAACAAAAAGCCCCCCGCTGGTGCAGGGGGCGAGGGCGCGCCTTCCATTTTTACGCTTTCACCAGAGCGTTTTCGAGGTAACGCAAAACCATGTTTTCTGGCATTGCCCCTTCGAACTCCACCACCTCGTTGATGACGGTTTTAGGCACGCCGTATACATTCCAATCTTGACTGAGCTGCTCGAACTCCATCGCCTCAATCATCGCGCCGCGGATGTTCGGGTTGACGAAAGCGAACTGGTGCGCCGTGAGCACCGCACGTGGGCAATAAGGACAGGTCGGCGTGACGAACACCATCATGTCCACCCGTTTGTCGATTTTGGTCACTTCGTCCAGCACCTGCGGCGACAGATGATGATGCCCTGTGGAAATCATCAGGATGTCCTCCAGCAGGGTGGCGAACTCGTAGCCCGCGGGGATGCCGTAGAACCGGATGCCGTAATCCACTTCTTCGCCGTTTTGCAAGCCGGTCAGCACGATGGCAGGTACAAGGTAGCCCTGCTCGTCTTTCTTCAGGTCGTAGGCTGCTGCACGAACCGGGTCGGCATACGGGTCCACGAACTCTACCTGCAGTTTGTCATGCAGGTCTGCCAGCTCGCTCATCAGCTCGCGCAGCTCGGTGCAGAAGGCGCATTCCCGTCGCCCCGGTGCTATCAGGTTGGTGGCGGGCGCGAAGACAATCATCTTTACAGGGTTGACCATTTCGCTCAACCGCTCGCGTACCGCTGCCTTATCTTTGTCGGTCAGGATAGCCATGTTCTCATTCCTCCTCTGGCTCAGGTGGTTTCCACAGAGTTGGACTCAGGTACCTGCGACGGAGATTCATCACGGGTTAGGGAACATTTTTGGCGTTTGCATCGTCTACGAGAATGGTAAATCACTCCACCAATCCCGAAGGAGGGAGCCGGTATGTCTCGTCTCGTCTTGACGTTTGCGCTGGTGCTGTGGAGTCTCCCGCTGTTGGCGCAGGACAACGTTTGCTACTTCCAGAAGTGCTACGGTTCCGGCACCGTGTTGATTACCAACACCCCCCATACCGCGGGCACCATCGAGGTAGCGGTGCGAAACATCCTGTGCCCTGAGGGGGTAACGCCCCCCGATGACCCCCTGGCGGGCAAGCTGGTCTTCCGCACGGTGACCCCGGCAGTCGACAGCTGGATACCGATTGTGCCGGTGCTGGTGGTCATGCACGATGCGGATGCGTATGCAATGGACAGACCCTTTGCCGCCACGTTCAGCGGACCAGCCACCGCTTACATCGGTTTCACACGCAGGGGTATCAAGGGCACACTGAAGGCTACCATCGTGGACTGGCGCGATCCAACCGACGCTCTGGGTCCCAGCATCATGCTGTTTGACACGGTGGAGATGACCTTCGTGCCGGAAAACTCTCCGCTGCCCTATCAGCTGGAGTGGCGTGGCATCGTCTGGAAGGGCGACCTTATCGTGTTCGAACGCTGGGGGCGGTAAACGGCTGCTGTTTTGCCTCCTGCGGGCACGCCCCGCAGGAGGCTTTTTGATTCGGGGAGTATAAGCAAATCAATATGCGCCTTCGTGGAGGGGGAACGATGCGCGAAACCCGTTGCGATGTGCTGATTGTCGGTGGAGGTACCGGCGGCTGTGCCGCCGCGATGGCGGCTGCCAGCCTGGGTGTCACGGTGGTTATGACCGAGGAGACCGAGTGGGTGGGGGGACAGCTGACCGCACAAGCCGTTCCCCCCGACGAACACCCCTGGATCGAAAGCTTCGGCTGCACCGCCCGTTACCGGCAGTATCGAAACGCTGTACGCCAGTTCTACCGAGACCACTACCCGCTCACCCTGCAGGCGCGCAATAACCCCCGCTTAAACCCGGGCAACGGCTGGGTCTCGCGCCTGTGCCACGAGCCGCGTGTGGGGTTAGCCGTGCTGGAAACGATGCTCCATTACCCGCGCACTGCAGGATGGCTGGACATCCGCCTGCATCGCAAGCCCATCCGCGCCGAGGTGCAGGGCGACTGCGTGCTTGCCGTTACCTTCCGCAACCTGCGTACGGGTGATGAAGAGGCGGTACAGGCGCGCTATGTGCTGGATGCCACCGAATTGGGCGACCTGCTGCCGATGACCGGTACCGAGTATGTGGTGGGCGCGGAATCGCAGCGTGAAACGGGCGAACCACACGCCGTGGCTGGCGCCCCGCAACCGGACAACGTGCAGGGGATCACGTGGTGCTTCGCGATGGCGTACGACCCTGAAGGCGGCCACACCATCGACAAACCCGCCCAGTACGACCGCTGGCGCGAATACCAGCCTGCCTTCTGGCCCGACAAACTGCTCAGCTGGTACACCGCCCACCCCATCACGCTGGAAAAGACGCGGTGGTTCCTGTTCCCGCACGAAACCGACAACCCCTATCGCGCGCTGTTTACCTACCGACGCATTGTCTGTCGCGACCACTATCCGCCTGAGCTTGCTCCACACGAGGTAACCATCGTCAACTGGCCGCAAAACGACTACTTTGCGGGCACGATTATCGACCAGCCCGAAGCGGTCGTGCAGCAACGGCTGGAGGAGGCGCGGCAGCTGTCGCTGAGCCTGCTCTACTGGCTGCAGACGGAAGCCCCGCGCCCCGACGGCGGCACCGGCTACCCCGGCCTGTACCTGCGCCCCGACATCACCGGCACCGACGACGGGCTGGCGATGTTCCCCTACATCCGCGAGTCGCGCCGCATCCGCGCCGTGTTCACCGTGACCGAACAGCACGTCGCCTCCGAACTGAACCCGGGCGCGGACAGGGCACAGCCCTTTGCCGACAGCGTGGGCGTGGGGTGTTATCGCATTGACCTGCACCCCAGCACCAACGGCACCAACTCCATCGATATCGGCGCGTTGCCGTTCCAGATACCGCTTGGCGCGCTGCTGCCCGTGCGCATGCGCAACCTGTTACCGGCGTGCAAAAACATCGGCACCACGCACATCACCAACGGCTGTTTCCGCCTGCACCCGGTGGAATGGAACATCGGCGAGGCGGCAGGATTACTAGCAGCGTTCTGTATCCAGCGTGGCACGGAACCCCATCAAGTGCGCGAAGACGAGAGCCTGTTGCGGGACTACCAGAGCCTGCTACGCGCGCAGGGCATCGAACTGGAGTGGCCGCAGACGCACCCGGTGTGAGCGGATGGAACTTCTCCCAAACTGATGTCATCAGGAGTTACGCAGGGCTATACAGGCGGGCATACGAGTTCAGCGCGCCGAGGTCCCGGCGCATTCCGTGTGCGTTAGAACATCACTTCATACTGCTGCCGATGTATCGCCTGCATCAAACCGAGAGCGACGAAGCAGGTGATGACCGCCGTTCCCCCGAAGCTGACAAACGGCAGCCATACCCCCACCACTGGCAGGATGCCAACTACCATGCCAGTATTGACGATGATATGGTAGGCAAAAAAGGTGGTAACGCCTGCCGCAATCAGCCTGACGTACAGGCGGTGCGACTGTAAGATGAGGCGCAGGAATCGCCACAGCAATAAGGCGTATGCCGACAACAGAGCGATACTACCTGCAAAGCCCGTCTCCTCCGCCACGACGGTAAAGATGAAGTCCGTGTGCTGTTCGGGAATGAAGAGCAGCTCGTTCTGCGTGCCGCGAAACAGCCCCTTGCCGAACACCTGCCCCGATCCGACCGCAATCCGCGCCTGTAGAATCTGATAGCCCGAGCCACGCGGGTCTCGTTCCGGGTTCAAAAAGGCGATGAAGCGGTTCTTCTGATAATCCTCCAGCACGCCCGTGTGCCACAGCGCAATAAACGCCACCAGTCCAGCCAGCAACACGATGCCTAAATGCTTCAAGTTTGCCCCTGCCAGCATCATCATGCCGAACCATATCGCCATGACCACCAGCGAGGTGCCCAGGTCTGGCTGTTTGAATATCAGCAGCACAGGCACTCCAATGTACGCTAAGGATTTCAGCACCAGCTGAGGGGAACGTATCTGCTCTTCTCTGCTGGCAAGCCAGGCAGCCAGCGTGAGGATAACGAAGAGTTTCGCCATCTCCGATGGCTGGAGGTTGAAGCCTCCCGGAAGGGGTATCCATCGCTGTGCGCCTTTAGTGGTCTTGCCGAAAAAGTCCACGTAGAACAGCAAGCCGATATTCAGTGCGTAAAACCAGCGCGTCCACCTTAGCCACGTCTGTATCGGGCGGGAGGCGACCAGAAACATCGCTATAATGCCAATGCCCATCGCAATGGCTTGCTTGCGCACGAAAAACAGTCCATCCCCTTGCGCCCGGCGTGCGCTGTAAATCATGAGCAGCCCCCACGCACACAACGCCAGCGCCAGCAGGATGGTCGCCCAGTCCAGTTCTCGCAAAAATCTCCGATTCATGAGCGACTACAGTGTATCAGGTTCGCAGGGGAAAGGGCAAGCCAACACTGGATTACCCTTGACAAGCGGTCTCGTCCAGAATATAATATACAAAAATACACTTATTTTAATGCACATGAAAGGATTGAACACCCTGTGCGTGCGCGCCAGTGGGTTTGCCCTGAGCGCGCTACAGGCACCACAAGATCGCCCTGCGGTCGTGTTACGCGATGGGCGCGTCGTCGAGGCAAATGCGCTGGCGCAATCGTTCGGCGTGAGGCATTCCATGCCGCAGTCCGCCGTCGGCGCGGTGTGCCCCCACGCGCTCTGTCTGCGAGAAGACATAGAGGCAACCCAACAGTTGTACGAACAATGGATGCAACGCTGTTCCCAGCTTGCCCTGGCAACCGAGCCGATAGACTCTCGCACGATGTTACTGGACTGGCGCGGCTTCGAGGATGGTGGCAGGCAGGCATGGCGCACGCTGTTTTCCGAGAGCCAGCGCATGGGTGTCACGTTGACGGCGGGTTTCAGCACTGGCAGGCTCTCGGCGCAGGTGGCACTGCGGGCGGCGGCGCGAGAGGGTCTGCGCCTGAAAATCTTAAAGCCGCCGCTTTTGCTGTCGCTATGGCCACTGCCACTGCAGCTGCTGCCAGCAGACTATGAAGGGGTCGTGCAACGATGCCTGCGGATGGGCTGGACGTCTTTCGGGACGCTGGCGTCACAACCGATAGGGCAGGTGCGCACCTTGCTGGGGGAGAACGGGCTGTCGGTCTGGTATCTGGCGCAGGGCTACGATAGCCCCTGCGTGCGTGCGCTCTACCCCCCGCCTTGCTGGCAAACAGGCGGCGAGTTCGCCGACGCCATCACCGAAGAGGCTGTGCAGACGCTGTGGAAGCGAGTAGCCCGCGAGATAGCAGCAAAAGCGTCGCAGTGCGGACAGGGCATCGTCGAGGTGCGTCTGACGCTAACGTACGAAGGCGGCAAACGGCAGAATCTCCACCGCTCACTGCCTGCCCCCCTGTCCGATGAACGCGCTATCTATGCCCAGATAAACCGCCTGTGGCAGATGCGTGCGTCCTATCCCCAGCCTGTTCGGTGGCAACTCCGCGTGGTTTGGTCGACGGCTTCCCGCCCAACCCAGCTCGAATTGGAATCCTCAGTAGCGCATCGCAGTGACCTGCAAGCGGCGCTGGCATACCTGCGTCGGCGGTTTGGGGGGGAAGCTTGTTTTCCCCTGGTGCAACTGGAACCCAGCTGGAACGAAAGGATGAGACGCTACTATGAAGCGTGCAACCTTTCTGCCTATTCAGGTGGAGCAGACGAGCGATGGACGCCCCTGTCGGATTCAGTATAGAGGGCAGGTTTGGCAGGTTTGTGTGGTGGAGGAGTGGTTAGAGACCGGCCGCTGGTGGCAGGGAGAGAGCCAGCGCGTGTTTTACCGCCTGCTTACCGAGCATCAGCGGGTGCTGGAGGTCAGTCTGGAGCCTGCCACACAGCGATGGACGTTAGAGAAATGGCTGGACTGAGGAGGCGTGGACAATGCGTCAGGGAGGCGTACACCTGCACGTACACTCGGGTTTCAGCTTTTTGGACGGAGCCAGCGCGGTAGAGGAGCTGGTTGCCGAGGCGGCGCGATTGGAGATGCCCGCCTTAGCACTGACCGACCACCATGGGGTCTACGGGGCGGTGCGTTTCGCACAAGCCTGTCACCGTCATGGAATCAAGCCCATCGTGGGCGCGGAAGTGACGCTGGAAGACGGTCTCCACCTGACCCTGTTATGTGAGCATCGAAAGGGGTATGCGAATCTATGCCAGCTACTGACACGCGCCCACCTGCAGTCGCCGCGCGGCAAGGCGCAGGTACGCTTGGAATGGCTGGAGCGATATGCTGAAGGTCTGATTGCGCTGACCGGGTGTCGTCTGGGCAGGTTGACCTATCTGTTGCGGGCGCAACGCTATCTGGAAGCACGGCAATGGCTCGAAACCCTGCGTGCCGTTTTCGGTAAAGAGAACCTGTTCGTGGAACTGCAGCACACCCGCAAGCCTGGCGATGCATGGATAGTCGCCCGCCAGATCGAGGCAGCACAGAGCCTGCAGCTGCCCGTTGTTGCCACCGCGAACGTGCATTACGCCACTGCAGACCGCTTCCCCGCGCATGACCTGCTGACCTGTGCCCGTCTCGGCGTTACGGTCTCGGAGGCACACCCACTGCGTCCCATCAATGACTGCAACACCCTTGCGGACGCGCTGAGCTGGCAGAAGCGGTATCGAGATTGCCCCGAAGCGTGGCAGAACAGCCTGCTTCTTGCCGAACGGTGCGCAGCGGACGTGGTGCCGCTGGGGCGTGATCTGTTCCCCCGCTTCCCCCTGCCACACGGTCAAACCGCCGAGCGGATGCTGCAGCAACTGGTGCGGGAAGGGGCAAAACAACGCTATCCGTCCATCACCGACCAGGTGCGCCGCCGACTGCGACGGGAGCTGCATGTGATTTGCACGCTGGGATACGCTGACTTTTTCCTTGCCGTGTGGGAGCTGACCCGCTTCGCCCGAGAGCAGCACATCCGCTGGGCGGCACGAGGCTCCGTCTCCGACAGCGCGGTCGCCTACTGTCTGGGTATCAGCGATATCGACCCCATCCGACGCGGACTCCCCTTCGAGCGGTTCCTTTCTATCGAGCGCAGCCAGAAGCCCGATATCGACCTTGACTTCGACGCCAACCGCCGCGAGGAGGTCTTCCACTACTTGCGTCAACGCTACGGCGAGGAGCATGTGGCGATGGTGGGAACATTCTCCACCTACCGCGCCCGCTCCGCTGTGCGACTGGTTGGCAAAACGCTGGGCTTGCCCTCGGACCTGGTAGACCGTCTGGCGAAACGCATCCCCCTGTTCTGCTATGCCGACGACCTGGAGCGCGCCTTTGCGAACGCGCCCGAGCTGCGTGAAAGCGGCTTCACCGCCCATCAGGTACAACAGATGCTGAAACTGTGCGCCCAGATTGCCAACCTGCCGCACCATCTGGGCACGCATCTGGGCGGGATACTCATCAGCCGCGAGCCTATCGACAGCATTGTGCCTGTGCAGCTGTCCCCGATGAACCGCAAGGTCGTGCAATGGGATAAGGACGACGTGGAAACAGCGGGTTTCGTCAAACTCGACCTGCTCTCCCTGCGGATGCTCTCTGCCGTCGAACACGCTGAAGGGCAGATTCGGCGCAGTGTTCCCGACTTCCGCGTGAGCGACATCCCCTACGATGACCCCGATACCTTCGAGATGATACGCGCAGGCGAAACCATCGGGGCGTTTCAGATAGAGAGCCCAGCGCAACGTAGCCTGCATACACGCCTGCGCTCGCAGTGCCAGATGGATATCGACGTCAGCGTGGCGCTGATACGCCCGGGACCCATCCGCGGCGACATGGTTACTCCCTTTGTCAACCGCCGCAACGGAGACGATCCCGTGCATTATTTGCACCCCCATCTGGAACCCATCCTGCGCCATACCTGCGGCGTGCCCGTGTTCCAGGAACAGATTATTCTCATCGCCACGCGCCTTGCAGGCTTCACCCCCGGCGAGGCAGACCAGCTGCGCAAGACGATGACCCACCACCGCTCCCGACAGGAGATGGAGCGATTGGGCAGACTGTTTGTGGAGCGCGCTGTGCAGCGGGGATACAGCGCACATCTGGCGATGCGGGTGTATGAGTGGATTTATGGCTTCGCAGGCTATGGTTTCTGTGAGGCGCACGCCGCCAGCTTCGGTGACACCGCCTACAAGACCGCCTACATGCTGCGTTACTACCCCGCGCAGTTTTACGCCGCGCTGCTCAGCTGCCAGCCGATGGGCTACTATCCCCCGAATACCCTGGCGCTGCAGGCGCGAACGCGCGGCATCCGCCTGTTACTGCCCGACATTAACCGCAGTGAGATTGCCTGCACAGTGGAAGAGGGCAACATCCGTCTTGGGTGGTGCCGCGTGCGGGGAATGAGCCGCGAGGAGATAGAGAGCCTGTTGGCAGCGCGTGCCGAACGGCCGTTCCAATCCTTAGAAGACCTGTGTCGTCGCGCCACACTGCACAGAGATACCCTGGAGCGGCTAATCCTGTGTGGAACCTTCGATACATGGCATCCTAACCGCCGACAGTGGCTGATGCAACTTCCATACGCCCTGGCTCAGCGGCAGGCCCTGGGCAATCTGTTCCCTGCCGAAGCCCTACCAGCGCCCTCCCTGCAAGCGGAGGATTTTACGGCATGGGAGAAGTTCTGGTATGAGTGGGAGATACTGGGGCTGAGCGTGGATTGCCATGTGATGACCTTCCTGCGCGACGACCTGCAACGTCGGGAGATCCTGAGTACCGCCGACCTGACGATGGTGCGCGACGGCGCGTGGGTGAAACTCGCGGGGTTGGTTGTCTGTCCCCATCGCCCGCCGACGCGCAGTGGGCGTCGAGTGCTGTTCGTCTCTCTGGAGGATGAGTTCGGACTGGTAGATGCCGTGCTGTTCGAGAAGGTGTATCAGGCGTACGGGCACTGGGTGCTGACGCAGCCGCTGGTTATCGTGGAAGGGCACCTGCAACGGCGTGGACGCGGGTTGAGTGTGATTGTGCAGCGCGTGGAACCCTATCGCCCTGTGCATGTCACCAACGGCTTTCCCGAGCCTGTGGAGCAGGTCTGCCTGCGGGTGTAAGTATTGCCCGATGCACGCTGCTCATTGACCGTCCTCCCTCGAATCCGATACAATGAGACCGGGAGGAGTAACTGATATGACCCGTGCGGAACTCGCCAAACGCATCGACCACACCCTGCTTCGCCCGACCAGCACCTGCGCCGATATCGAGCGGTTGTGCGAGGAAGCGTTGCAATACCACTTCGCCAGCGTGTGCATCCAGCCATGCTGGTTGAAAATCGCCGTGCGCCACCTGCAGGGAAGCGACGTTGCTGTGGGCACTGTGGTGGGTTTCCCGTTGGGAGCGAACATGTCCGCAGTCAAACTCTATGAGGCGGAGCAGGCTCTGGCGGCGGGGGCTACGGAGCTGGATATGGTGATTGCCCTTCCCGCTTTGAAATCGGGCGACTGGCGCACCGTGCGCCATGAGATCGAGCAGATAGTCGCCCTGTGCCATTCGGCGACCCCTGCCGCTGTGCTCAAGGTGATTATCGAGTGCTGTTACCTGACGCAGGAAGAGAAGATACAGGCAACCCGCGCGGTGGCGGAGGGCGGTGCCGACTTTGTAAAGACATCTACTGGCTTCGGTGAGGGTGGAGCCACCATCGATGATGTGAGCCTGTTGCGTTCTGCGGCTCCTCCTCCGCTGAAAGTAAAGGCGGCAGGAGGGATCCGCACCCTGAGTCTGGCGCTGGAACTGCTTCAGGCGGGTGCAGACCGCATCGGCACCAGCAGCGGGGTGACTCTGCTGCAGCAACTCGAGGAGGGGACATAGTTGCCTCCCGTCAACGTGCAGGCAATCGTTCTGCGCAGACGCCCGCTGGGTGAGGCGGACAAGGTGCTTACCCTCTTCACTCGCGAAATGGGCAAGCTCTCTGCCATCGCCAAAGGGGCACGTAAACCCACCAGTAAACTGGCGGGAGCCACCGAAACCTGTGTGCGAGCGCGGTTCCACCTTGCTCAGGGCAAGACTTTCTGGATAGTTACCCAGGCATCTGTCGAACGGGCGCGAGCGCGGTTGCATCGCTTGCTGGTCAACGCCACTGCTGCCATTTACGCCTGCGAGCTGGTGGACTGTTTGCTGGAAGAGAACGTGCCCGATGAGGAGCTGTTTGAACTGTTGTCGAACACTCTGGACGCACTGGAGACCAGCGACCATCCCATGTGGACTCTGTGTCTTCTGGAGAACGCCGTCCTGCTCCAGCAGGGATACGCTCCCGTACTGGAAACCTGCACCCGTTGCGCGAAGCCGGTAGACGGTGAGAAGATTGGCTTTCAACCCGGGTCCGGCGGCGTCTTATGCGCTTCTTGTGCCCGCGCTGAGAACCCCGTAGTGATGCTGTCGAGACTGGCGTGGCTCACCTGGCGCGTGGTGAACGCTGGCGGCGAGGCACACTTCCCGGGCGAAGCGGCAGCGGGTGAGCTGGAACGCGCGGTGCATCTGCATCTGAGGTATCATCTGGATAGAGAGATGAAAAGCACGCAGGTAATCTGGCAACTGCGACAGGAGCTGTCAGGAGGAGAGGTATGCTGAGAAGGGGTCTCGTTCATGCCATAGCCATGCTGCTTTTTTTGTTCGCCAGCATCGCTCACGCCCAGACCAGCTTCGCCGAGCGCGTGGTGGAGCATCGGCTGTCGAACGGGCTTCGCGTGCTGATCCTGCCCCGCAAACAGTCTCCCACCTGTGCGTTCTATATCCTGCACCGTGTGGGAGGCGTGGACGAGGAAAGCGGACGCACTGGCGTGACGCACCTGCTGGAACACATGCTTTTCAAGGGCACGACCACCATCGGCACGCGCGACTACGAGAAGGAGAAACCCATTTGGGACGAGATAGAACGCTTGCACGACGAGCTGGAAGCGGAACGCGCCAAAGGCGAACGCGCAGATAAACAGCGCATCGCCCAACTGCGCCAGCGCGAACAGGATCTGCTGGAACAGGTGAGCCAGTGGCTCATCCCGCAGGAGTACGACCGAATCTTCGAGCGGGCGGGCAGCCCCGGCACGAATGCATGGACATCCAATGATGTAACCGTGTACACCGTCAGCGTGCCAGCAAATCGTCTGGAGCTGGCGGCACGGATGCAGGCGGACCAGATGAGTAACCCCGTCTGGAGGCAGTTCTATCAGGAGCGCGACGTGGTGCTGGAAGAGCGTCGTCAGAGCGTGGACGATAGCCCCGAAGGTGCGCTGTGGGAGGCTTTTCTGGCAACCGCTTTTCTGGTGCATCCTTACCGCAACCCCGTGATTGGCTGGGAGTCGGACGTTTCGCGCCTGCGCACGGCAGATATCGACCGCTTTTTCCGCGCCTTCTACGCACCAAACAACACGTGGCTGGCAGTGGTGGGAGACGTAGAGCCGGAGCGGGTCATTGCGCTGTTGGAGAAATACTTCGGGAGCATTCCCGCGCAACCCCTGCCGGAAAGGCGCATTCCGGAAGAACCCCCTCAGCGAGGCGTTCGGCGCGTGGTGGTGAAGATGCCTGCGAACCCACAGATGCTGATGGGCTTCCACAAGCCCAGCGCACCCCACGATGACGATGTGGTGTTCGAGGTGATACAGGGCATTCTGACGCGGGGGCGCACCTCGCGCCTGTACCGCGAGCTGGTAGAGAAGCAGAAAATCGCGCTGAGCGTGGCTGCCTACTCCGCTCCGGGCGACCGCTACCCGAACCTTTTCGTCATCGACGCTGTACCCCGTCATCCGCACACCGTGCAGGAGCTGGAGCAAGCTATCTGGCGTGAGATAGAACGATTGCGCACCCAGCCGGTCAGCCAGGCTGAGCTGAACCGGATGCGCACATGGGCGGAGGCAGACCTCATTCGACAACTGCGTTCCAATGAGGGCATGGCGACGCAGCTGCTATGGGCGGATGCAGTGCTTGGTGACTGGCGCGAGCTGTTTCGCTTTGCGGAGCGTGTGCGCAAAGTGACCGCTCAGGACGTGATGCGTGTGGCGCGCCAGTACCTGCAGAAAGATAACTGCACCATTGCGGTGCTGCAACCCGCACCGGAGGCAGGCCGATGAGAAACGTGGCGTTTACGGTGTGGATGTTATGTCTGTCAGCGATTGCCTGCGCGCTACCTCCAGCGGGCATCGAGTATCCTCCGCTGCAGTACTCCCTGCCGAAAGCGGAGCGCATCGTCCTGCCCAACGGCATTGTGCTGTATGTGCTGGAAGACCATGACCTGCCGCTGGTAGATGTGGAGGTGCGCCTGCGAGCGGGGCGGCTGTACGAGCCCGCAGAGAAGGCAGGGCTGAGCATCGTCTTCGCACGGGCATGGCGCAACGGCGGAACAGTTGCCCGTTCGCCAGAGGCGTTCCACACGGCGATTGAGGATATGGCGGCGATACTGGACGTTGCCGATGAGGGAGATACGATGAGCATCTCCCTTTCCACACTGGCACGGGACTGGCGCAAAGGATTGAGCCTGCTGGCGGAGCTGGTGCGAACCCCGGCGTTTCGCAAGGAGCAGGTGAACCTGGCGAAGGCGCGTACGGTAGAGGAAATCCGACGGCGTAACGACGATATCGCGGGCATCGCCAGCAGGGAGTTCGCCGGACTGGTGTACGGGGTGAACCATCCGCTGGGAAGGTTACCTTCTGTGCAGACGGTGCAAAAGATTACCCGCCGTGACCTGCTGGAATGGCACCGAAGGCTGGTAACGCCCCGCAACCTATGGATTGCCGTCACGGGCGATGTCCAGCGTGATGCAGTCCTGCAGGAGATACGCCGGTTGTTGGGCAACTGGAACGGTTCCCAACCCCGATTGCCCGTCGTGCCGTTACCCAAAGAACGGAACGCCGTCACAGGCTTCATCGCGAAGCAGGCGGAGCAGGCGCACGTGCGCGTGGGGCATCTGGGAGTGCCTCGCGGTGTAGCGGAGCGCGCCGCGCTGGATGTGCTGAACTACATTCTGGGCGGCTCCTTCACCTCGCGTCTCACCCAGGAGATACGTGACCGGCGAGGGCTGGCTTACGCGGTGTGGAGCAGCTTCGCACCAGCCAACCCGGTGGGGCTATTCGTGATGGGGTGCCAGACCAAAAGCGAGTCGGCAGAAGAGGTAATCCGGCTGATGAAGGAGCAGGCGCGCCGCTTGACCGAAGAACCGCCCGGCCAGGAAGAGCTGCAGCAGGCGAAGGAGAGCCTGGTCAACTCCTTCGTCTTCCGCTTCCCAACAGCACACGATGCGGTGGTCGCGCAGATGTTACTGGAGATACACGGTCTGCCGCGCGATACCTACGACACCTACATCCAGCGAGTAGAGGCGGTTACGGCTCAGGACGTGCTTCACGCGGCGCGAAAGTACGTGCATCTTGACCGATTACATGTTCTGGTAGTGGGGGACGGCAAGAAGCTGGTAAAGCTGGCAGCACAGGCAGAACGGCTGCAGGCACGGTGAAGGGGATCAAAAGGATGGTCATAGTGGGTTTCGACCCGGGTACCGCGATTACGGGCTACGGCGTCTTGCAGCAGGAAGGGCAAAAGGTTACCGTGATGACCTTCGGTTGTATCACTACGCCTGCAAATCTCGCCGCGCCGCGCAGACTGCAACGCATCTACGAAGAGGTCTGCCGTCTGCTGGATGAGTATCAACCGGATGTGGTGGTGACGGAACGGCTGTTCTTCAACCGCAACGAGACCACTGCGCTGAGTGTGGGGCGCACGATTGGGGTGATTCTACTGGCGGCGGCGCAGCGAGGCATCGAGTGGGTAGAGTACACTCCGTTGCAGGTGAAGACGGCGGTGGTGGGCTACGGGGGCGCGGAGAAAAAGCAGATTCAGTATATGGTGACCAGACTGTTGGGACTCTCCGCGACGCCCAAGCCCGACGATGCTGCTGACGCACTGGCGGTTGCATTGTGCCATGCGCACAGCGCATGGGCGAAGGGACTGGAAGCGCGTGGGAGGTGACCCGCAATGGACGTATTGCGCGTGCTGATCTGGGTGCTGGGTGGACTGGTCATCGTGATGCTGGTGTGGCGAGTGGTAAGGCTGGCGCGACTGCTGGAGAAGCGTATCGAGGAGTACGATGAAAAGGAGCGGTCGGAAGTGGAACGCAATCTGTTTGCCGAGCTGTCGGAACTGTATGCTCAGGAACCCCCCAAAAGAGGCGACGGCAAACCGCCGCGCTCATAAGAAGCCATCTGCAGCACCGACCGTTGCATATCCTTCCACATCTCCTCGACGGTCACGCACTGGTAGCCTCGCCGACGCATTTCCGCGACAAACTCGGGAAGCACCTGCACCGTCTGCGGGACTTTCTCGTGCAGCAGGATGATACTGCCCGGTCTTGCGTGCGCGAACAGCCGCTGTCTGAGCGTTTCTACCGGAGGGCGTTCATAATCGGCAGGGTCGTCTGTCCACATGACCGTGACGTAGCCACCGAACTGGGCAACCTGCCGCACGGCATGGTTGGTCATGCCGCCCGGTGGACGCACGAAGCGCGGGACGCGTCTTGTGGCGCGCCATATCGCTGCTGCGCCCGCCTCTATCTCTTCATGGACAATCCCCAGAGGCATCTGGCTCAGGCGCAGGTGGTTGTACGTGTGGTTTTCCACCCCATGCCCGTCTTCCACCATCTGGCGTACCAGCTCGGGGTAACGGTCCACGTTCCTGCCAACCACGAAAAAGGTGGCGCGTACATGGAGCTGGCGCAGGGTCTTCAGAAGAACAGGCGTGTGATAAGGATGGGGTCCGTCATCAAAGGTGAGGGCAATCCATTTGCGTGCGGGGTTGCCATGATACATTTTGTAAGTGCGAAACTGGTCGAGCATCTGCTGGACATCGTAGGGAACGCCGTCGCTCGCGGATGGCTCCACAGGCTGATGCAGCTGCCTCCACCAAAGCCCGGCGACGGCAACCGCGAGCACCACATTCAGCGCCCCTATGATAGCGGCAGTCCATCTCATGAGCTTCTTCTAGATTTCATTTTACCATACAAGATTCGAGGACAGGGGCATACCGTATGCGAGGATTGTTCGGTTGTATTTTGTGAAATGGAAAGGAAACAATGCGTTCGGTAGTGAACCTTTATAATGCAAGAGTAACCTTCTTCCTGGACTAGCCGTGGGAGTTCTTCGTGGGGGATTGAACCGGTCACTTCTCTCAGCAGACGGTGGACGATGGTCACTTGCCCCATTATTGAGGGAGGCGAACCAAATGCAAGTCTCGGAAACCTTATGGCGACAGCGTGTGCAGGCTATCTTGCGCAGGTCGGGCGTAAAGTATGACGATATTGAGGATTTATGCCAGGAAGTTGCGATTTCCTATTTTCAAGTGCGCGGGGTAGCACCTTGGGATGATACCCCGCTGCAGATTCACCTGCTCTCGCGTCTTCTAAAGGCGGCTCTATCTGACTACTATGCTGATATGCGGGCGCGTTCGTTCTTGCAGCGGTACGTGGAGCAGGTTCCGTTGCCTGCAACGGGGCCTAGCGGCATCCTCGAGGTGGAGATAGCAGACTTGTTACAGCATCTGTCCCATGAGCAGAGAACAATTATCGTGATGAAGGTGCTTGAGGGTTACACGTTTGCCGAAATAGGCAAACTTCTCTCTTGCAACGAGAATACAGTCAAGACACGCTACTACAGAACTATTGCAAGTTTGCGCAAGGATTTGCATACTTGTGAAACTATTGAAACTATTTTGGCTTCACGGGAGATTAATAATACGGAAAACAAAACCAAGGAGGTGCATGATCATGCTTCGCCTGGTGCTGACAAGAGCGATACTTCTCCTTATGGTAGTTGCGGGGGGATTCCTCTTCTGGCAGGGACGGCGATCTACCGGAACTACACATTTAGCGAGGGATGTAGCGGCACAGCCAGCATGTCTGTGGTAAACGACCCATTTAGGTGGGCGATGAGCCTCATCATGCCGACGTACATAATTATCACTTGCCCACCGGGCGGTTCTGATTATCGAACGGATGATACTTGGTGACAGCGCGTAGTCAATAGTGACTGCGACGGCTGGTGGGGCAGTAGGGCAGACTATCTCAGGAAACGCAACAAATGCTGGTGGGTGATGGACAACTACTTTCTTGTTACTTGCGGACAATGGCAACCATGGGACTGCTGTTACGAGCAGGAAGCGACGCCTGAACCTCCATGTCCACGTAGCCGGTCCCAAATCTATTGTACGCCGGTAACACCGGAGCAATGTCCGTAGGTTCGAAGGAGGGGAGTGGCAAAATGCTCACGGCAAGGGAGCCATCGCGTATCTTGGAAGGCGGTCTGTGCGCGCTGGTTGCCGGTATGGTCGGCCAGTACGCCGGATATGTGGTGTTCCGGCTGTTCCAGTTGTTCCGTGATTGGGTGGCTTCGGAGCTCTTTAACCAGCCACGCGCCTTGGTGGGGATGCCAGTGAGTTTCGTCTTTGTTCCCCCTCCCCATATTTGGAATAAAGCAGCTGTCGTGGGAGCTGTGATCGGCTTGGTTGCCTACTGGATACATACGTCCACCCAAGATGCCCGAATACGAACAAAGAGGCGGCGTGGCTTTAATTTCGTTGTTACTGGAATCGGTGTCGTTGTGGGGCGCGGAGTGAACTTTGTCGCGGATTGGAGTATTTTGGTGATGGCTCTGGATGACATCGTGTCCCTGCTAAGCGCTTTATGGGTGACGTGGCAGCTTGTTGCTCTTTCTGACATGCTGGCACAGAGGTTGCGCCAATGATTACAAAGAAAGCATTTACACTGTTGGAACTGCTTGTCGTGCTGGCAATCATCGTTGTGCTGGTTGCTCTGCTACTACCAGCACTGACCGCAGTGCGGAAACGCTCGCTTACCGTTTCGTGCATCAACAATCTACATCAGCTTCATCTCGCCTGGAGCATGTATCGCGAGGACCACGAAGATACCTATCCTGCAAGCATCGTGCAGATATTCCCCTACGTGCGCAACAAACAGGTGTTCACGTGTCCCCTCGACCATTTCGCCGGGGCATCCCCACATGCAACGAAGCGGTTGTCTGCGCCCGTGAGCTATTTTTACCTCTTGAGTGATGACATCAACTCGGCTAAGAATATCGAGATATTGCGCCGACACGACCCCCATCACGGTGTATTCTACTGCGTGCTACACGGCACGCCATGCGGGGGGCGGCTGTATGCCAAAAACTCCTTCGAGGGGGACGTGTTGCTAGTGCGTACTGACGGCGCAGTACGCACGAAGAAAGTCGGCCTCCGGTGTTTTCGGCTTTCGGATGGTACTTATCTTATCATTCGCCCACCCTGGGACCTCATCAGCGACCTGTCCTGTCCCAAGGAACTTCCATCAATGTTTTGTGGCATGCCGGACGACGAGGCGACAGAAGTCGATTGTCCATGCGGGCGGCCGTATCGATAGGAATGTACTCTCCTGCACCACGCCGATTATTGTAGGAAACCCCTGCGTTCGCATCTAACATCGATGCGTCACACCACATCATCAGGAGGACAGACGTGTCGAAGTTTCGGGTTGGATTCATTGGCACGGGGCGTAAACCGGAGCGTGCCGGTCCCTTGGGGTTCGCAATGGCGTATGCCCATGCAGACGCCTACCAACTGATTTCCGATTGCGAACTGGTGGCGTGTGCGGACATCGTGGAAGAGAACGCGCGTGCTTTTGCTGCCGCCTACGGTATCACCAGAGTCTACACCAGCCACAGGGAGATGCTGGAGAAAGAACAGCTGGACATCGTGAGCATCTGTACCTGGCCCATGACGCACGCCGAGCTGGTGATCGACTGCGCGGTAGCGGGAGTGAAAGCCATCCACTGCGAGAAGCCGATGGACTACACGTGGGGCGCGGCACGGCTGATGGCGCAGGAGTGCGAACGGCGTGGCGTGCGGCTGACCTTCAACCACCAGCGGCGCTTTGGCAAACCCTTCCGCATGGCGAAACAGCTCCTGGACGAAGGCGTGGTCGGGCGGCTGGTCAGTGTGGAGTTCGGGGCGGGTAACCTGTATGACTATGGCACACATAACTTCGACATGTGCAACTACTTCAATAACGAGACTCTGGCGGAGTGGGTCATCGCCCAGATAGACTACCGCACGGAGAACCTTATCTTTGGCACGCACAACGAGAATCAGGCGTTTGCCCAGTGGAAGTACCGCAACGGCGTTTGGGGCATGGCATCCACGGGCATTGGTGCTGGCTTTGTGGGCGCACATCACCGCATTATCGGCAGCGAAGGAGTTATTGAACTGGGCAGCATGGAGCCGGGCGCGCCAGCGTTGCGCTACCGCCGCTTCGGAAGGGGCGAATGGGAGACTGTCGATTGCGGTAACGAGGATATGCACGGTCCGGGCTTCATCGAGCGTGCGATTGCGGACATCGTTGCTGCCCTGCGCGAAGGGCGCGAGTCCGAGTTGTGCGCCCGCAACGCGCTCAACGCCACCGAGATTATCTTCGCCTGCTACGAGTCGGTGCGACGACGTGGGCGGGTGGACCTGCCGCTCACCATCACCGACAACCCGCTGGTGCACCTGATAGAACGGGGGGAGATAAGACCACAACCTAGGCAGTAGGTGATGAAGCCTGTGGTGACAGGGGCGGATTCCTCCGCCCCTTAACTGAATGGCGCCTCAGACTATTGACCTTGCAATGCCCGTGCTACCCGCGCGATGGCATCGCCCAACTCGAGCCGCGCCTTCTGCAGGTCAGCATTCGTGCAGTTCACTTCTCCCAAGCCAAGCCCTCTCGGTGTGTGTGGCCAGGGAATCATCTGCTCCACCCTAGAAAGCGTCTGCTCGCCTTCTGAGGCTGCTTGCCGCACCCGTTGCGCCCACGCGCTCTTCTTGCCACGAACCATGCGGCGCGCGTAGGCAATTGTGTTGCGAAGGGTATACAGGTAGCAATAGTCTTGCACCCCTTCTCGAAGCGCTTCCCACTGTATTGTCGGGATAATGCCTGCGATACTGGCGGGGTCATTCGGGCGCGTGAATAGGGGATAAAGCGTGCACTGGTCCTTTGGTTCGACGCTGTTGACCTGAAAGCCGTCGAAGTCGTTGAAGGGGTCAAGATGGGGACGTAAAAACGTCCAGGACACCTGCCCATCCGCTTTGGTCTTCCAGAATAGCCAGCCTGCTAAGTACCGGTTCGGCAGCATCCGTCCTTCCTGGAACAGGTAGCACCCGCTGCCGTACCAGTAGAACTGTTGCTGGCCTCTTCGGCACTGTCTGCGTGCCCACTCTGCGCCGTTGGGAAGGTTAATGACGTCGGTCGCGAAGCAAGGGTGGGTCAACCATCGCGCTGCAGCAAGGTATGCATCTCGGGCAACGGTGACGTAAGTGCGTGCGCCACCTTCACGCCAGTTCCGATACTGCTCGATGGCGCGGACGTTATCTGCCGTCGGCTCGTCCCATGCATAAAACAGCCAGTCCATGCCATGTGGCTCGAGCGTCTTCACCACCGTTCGCGCGATGTTCTGCATGGCTTCCCGTAAAGGCTGGGGCCACTCGCGGTTCAGGTCTGCCTGGATGCCCAGCTGCGCGACAACCTGTTCTTCGATGAAGGTGCCGATGGTGTGCGGTCCGCGCAGACCCGCCTGTTGGAGCAGCCGATGCCACCGCAACAAGGGCTCGGGATTGTAACGAACGACTCCCTGCGCGAGCGCCGAGATGTCTATCTCACCAATAGGCAGCTCGGTCAATCCATCGATGCCGTACTCCTGCATGTGCTTTAAGACGGCGAGCAGCTGCTCATCGGACATCTGTCCCAGCAGATAACTATCGCTATACATCAGCCAGCGTTTGTCGGGTGGTTTCTGCAGGCGGAAGGGGTACACCGTTATCCGTAACGGAAGGTGGAGAGGCTGCTTCTGTGCGGAACGGATTACCACGTCGACCGTGTATTGCCCGTCGCTAACGTCTTGCGATGCGGTTACCCGTAGCCAGAACAGGCAGGTTTCGGCCTGGGGCACGTTCAGGTCGCGCCACTCGAGAATGCCTCCGGCTGCAGGGAACTGCGCGCGTCCGCCCTCCATCTGAAGCAACAGTTCCGGAATAATGTAGTATCGCCCGCTTTTCCAGTCGTAGCGTTGCGCCCAGAAATGCGCATAGTACGGGCTGACTGTGATGCCGTTTTGAGAACCAGCCACTTCCACCTGCACCCGCTGCAGTGGCTCCAGCGCATATATGGCAAACCACACGCCGGTTGTTTCTCCCTTTGCCAGGAAGCAGGTGAGCTCGCGGACACGCTCATTCTCACGCGGTCGGCTCCACGGTCGGATGTCGTAGGTTTCGGGGCGTGTGAAGGGGATAAACCCCGACGCTTGCTCCTCAATGGTTGGCGCACAGGGCTGCCAATCTTCCTGAGGATGTTCTACCTCTGAGAAGGTAAGACCAGCGTCTACCCCGGTGTAGCGTGTTCGGTGTAACTCGACGGACTGCTCGTCAGCCAACGTCTGTGTCATCAGCACGAGACCTCCCCAAACGATGAGATAGGCGAAGCACATCTTTCACCGTCCCTCCCGTGTGGGATGTGGATACGCTGTTTGCTGGCCGGTTTCCTGCTCCGTTGCTTGACGCCAACGCGCGGGCGAGTTTATGATGAATGCAGCAGAAGAGACTTGCTGGAGGCGTTGAGATGCCCGCACTGCAAGCACGAGTGACATTGTACGCAGAAAGACCCGCCGGGAAAGTGAACCGGTGGGTGTTCGGCAACAATATGCTGGGTTACCAGAAGGGAGCATGGCCCTGGGCGGAGCCGGTCTATCACGATAGAGGGGCAGGTATCTGGAACCCGGAGCGCAGGCGTCCTGTACCTGAGATGGTCGCGCTGGCGAAGAACATCGGCTTGAGCGTGGCGCGCTATCCGGGCGGCTGCGGCGTGCATCTGTTTGACTGGAAGAAAACGGTAGGACCTCTGGAGAGCCGCCCAGAACAACAGTTCGGCTTGCCAGAATTTCTGCTTTGCTGTCAGGCGATGGGGGCGGTACCGCTCATCACCCTTGCCGACTACTACGGCACGGCGCAGGATGCCGCCGATTTGGTAGAGTATCTCAATGCCCCTGCCAGACCGGGGAAACCATGGGCGCAACTGCGGGCAAAGGATGGGCATCCGGGCTCGTGGGATGTGCGGTGGTTCGAGTACGGCAACGAGACCGAACACGGAGACCACCGGGAGCGAAAGATGTCGCCCACCGGGTACGCGCAGAACTATCTGCAGTACCGCAGGGCGATGAAGGCAGTGGATGAGCGTATCAGGCTTGGGGCGGTGGTGGCTACGGGCTTCCCGCGACTGGACGAGTGGGCGCGTCCCGTGTTGCAGATTATCGGCAGGGAGGTGGATTTCGTCATCCACCACAGCTACATCCCCCTGTACTCGCGCGAAGATGGGATACCCGATGCGGAGGAGCTCTTCGCTCTCGCGTTCGCCAGCCCCGACCAGATTCAGGCGTATTACGACGACCTGCGCCGCCTGCTACGCGAGACCACCGGCAGAGACAACGTGCCCATCGCCGTCACCGAGTTCAACGGGCATTTCGTTCAGGAGAAGCCCGTGCCGTATCGGCACACTCTGGGCAACGCGGTGCTGAACGCCGAGATGCTGCGGGTGTTCCTGAACCCGAAAAACCGTATCCTGATGGCGAACTTCTGGCAGTTCAGCAACGAGTACTGGGGAATGGTGAAAGGCTACACGCATCTGGGCGAGCGGCTGGTAAAGCGTCCGCAATACTATCCGTTCGAGCTGTACCACCACCATTTCGGGGACGAACTGATACGGGTAGAGGTGGACAGTCCCCGATTTGAAGTGGATGGCGGATACGGGGTTATGCCGGCCCAAGGCAGGGGGCATCGTGGGGGACCGGTCGGCAAGCCGCTGGAGTCAGCCGGCGACTGGCGCATCACCCCAGTGCAGGGTGTGGTGCAGCGACTGGAAGGCGGGGTGCTGGCGGTGGAGTTCACAGGCGACGAGGACATCAACTACTATCACGCGCGGCTCGTGTTGCCTGCCAAACCCAACACGCTGTACCGCCTGCGGGGCTGGGTGAAAACGGAGTGGCTGACGTCGAGTCGCGGCGCGTGTTTCCAGATTGGCGACGCACGCGGCTGGCTGGCAACTCGCTCCGCCGCGATTACCCCCGAAGTCACCGGCACGCACGACTGGACGCTGGTGGAGGTAGACTATCGCACGCTTGCCGACACCCGCGAGGTAGAAGTGCTGGCGCGTCGGCTGGAGGGAGGGGGAGCGGTTACAGGGAAGGCGTGGTATCGGGGAGTGCAGATACAGGAGATGTTGCCGCGTGCTTTCCCTGCCGTGCCTTACCTGTCCGCTATCGCCAGCCGACGGGGGCGCGGTACGGTGTACGCGATGCTAATGAACAAGCACCTGCGCCTGCCTTTGAAAGTGGAGGTTCGAGTAGAGGGATTCGCGCCGCGTGGAGCAATGCTCTGGGTGCTGAGCGGCGAGCGCGTAGACGCCACCAACGAGAGCAATCCCAATGCGGTGCGGGTAGTTCGCGTGTCTTTGGGGAAGGTGGGCAGGACGTTCACCGTGGAGTTACCACCGCACTCAATGGCGGCGCTCAGCGTGTCTTCAGCACGAGAAACGTAGGGGCAGACCTTGTGTCTGCCCTATCATCGCTAGCCCCATGCCCCCGCATAGCGATACGGGTTGCCAGTGCTGCCCCACTGCGCCACTGGGTTGCCTCTAATGCCCACCAGCAGACCGTATCCTGACGGTTAGAAGCACAAAAGCCCTGCCCGTGTGCGTCGCGGCACACAGCAGCAGGGCGAACAACACAGTCCACCCACACGCGAGCCTACTGCCCTTCTTTCTGCTCTTCCCGTGTTTGACCGTAGGTAGGCGGCGTTTGCTGGGTGTCCTGCTGGTTAATCGTGGCTGGCGGCGCGCCAGGGGGAGGACCCGGCTTGTCCGCGCAGCTGCTCAGCACTGTCGCAGTCAGGAGGGTCACCGTCAAAACCAGTATTTTCGGTGAGGGCAAGCTCATCGGGTATTCTCCTGCTTATGGCCATCGCTGGTCGTCGGTTAACTGTCCATCGCGCCATAGCCGTGCCATCGGCGGGCTGATGGCAAAGCGTCCTTCATAGGTCTTGAACCACTCATAGCGGTACCACTTGGCGTGTCCGTCGGCGAAGGTGCAGTTGATGCCGCCGTTGTGTCGCCCCGACAGGTGGTCGAACACCTCGTTCCACGTGGTGCCGCCTGGCTCGATATAGGAGGCATTGTTCGGGCTATACGGGTTGGTGTCGGGTGGCACATCTTCAGACCCGCTGCGCGACTCGGCGATGATAATCAGGTCGGCGGTGGTCTCCCATTGCGCCTCGTTGTGCTCATAGCCGCTGTAGCTGGTGCGGTAGTAGCCGTAGTTGGCAATCAGCTCTTCGTTCTTCGAGTAGTTGCCGTAGATGATGGGCGCGGGCTTCGAGCATCCTCGCGCGGTGCGCACGTTGGCCGGCACATTGCCGGGGAAGGTGCCAACCAGCTTCACGTACGGAGGGTCGTCGCCCCAGGTGTAGCAGTTGTCGTCGGCGGTAAACTCAATCATCTGCGGTTTGGGCGCTGCGGACTGCGGGCAGACGAAAATGTCCCAGCTCTTGATGTAGGGCTGCAGGGGGATGTGCCACTCCCACCAGTTGAACACGAAGTAGCCGTCGTAGTCCTGCGCGTACATGCGCATGGCGGTACCCAGCTGGCGGGTGTTGCTGAGGCAGCTCGCCGCGCGTGCCTTCGCGCGCGCCTGTGAGAAGACAGGGAACAGGATGGCTGCCAGTATCGCGATAATCGCGATGACCACCAGCAGCTCGATCAGGGTAAAGGCGTTGCGTTTCATGACATGTCCTCCTTATCAGGTTCGCTGCCTTTATCCTACTTCAGGCAAGTTAAGCAGATGTTACAGAAGTGTTAAAGGTTTGTTAAGCGACGCAAGGGGTACGGAACAACCAGACGGAGGTGTCAGGGATGATTCGGCGAGATATCGAGCCGTTGCTGGAGCTCCGCGAAAACGAACTGGTACATCACGGGCTGGTGAAGCAACAGGAAGCCCTGCTGGATTACGCCCAGCGCCACGATTACGAAGGCATTTACGACCTGTACAGTCAGGCGGTGGGTTCCGCCGTGCTGATACCGGTCTGGGATGAGAACGCGCATCGCTATTACCTGATGACGCGCCTGAGCGAGGTGCAGTGGCTGCAGCGTGAAGAGGACGAGGCTGTCATCCTGTGGGATTTCCCCAACGAGGCGGTGGTCGTTATACGCCTGCAGGATGGTCACTTCAACACGCGCGTCTCTGCCAGCACCATGGAGTGCGAAGAGGCGATGCCTGTGAGTGCGGTTGCCTGAGCCTGTCGCCCCTCTCCCACACGGCGGGAGAGGGGCGCGGGAATGAGGGTTCACATCACATCGTGACCGCCAGGATTACACCGTTGGTAGCCCCATCGCCTTCAGCCATGTCTGCAGTTTGGCGATGCGCTCGTGGTCGCGCGCGGGGAGGGCAAGTGGTCGCCCACGGCAATCCACAATCAAGCCCACCACACCGCCTTCTGCGGTAACGGTTAACGGTTTGCCTCTACCTGCTCCGACGTCGAAAGCGCGGGTCGGGCGTATCTCCACCTCTATCTTCTCGCCCTCGTTCAGCGGGAAGACGCGCAGCTCGCCGAAACGCAGTTGATGGGTTTCGCCTCCGATGCGGAGAGTGCATACCTCGTCGCCGTCTTTGGTGGTCCCTGCGGGGGCGATACACGTGCCCAGAATCACCAGACAGTCGCGCTCGAAGACCTCCGTCGCCGCTTCGGGGTGGATTTGGGACAACACGCCCAGCTGCGGCATCATGAAGATGGAGTCCACCGTGAGCATGGTGACCCCTTCGGGCTGGTAAGCGTCCATCATCATGAGAGCAGCCTGCGCCCGCCGCGGAGCATGGCTCAGCACACCGCCACTGCCCACCAGCATGTTCAGTTCCATCATGTTGACCAGCGTCTTGCCTGTGTCTTCCTGGCTCAGCGCCTCGCCGATGGTACGCTGCTGCTGAATACCTTTCAGTCCGCGAGCCAGCGATTTATGGTGTTCGAAGGCGAGACGCAAGGCTTCCCGTGCCACAGCCTGCTCCACATACAGGTCTTCCAGCGTTTGCGGGATGGTGGTGGGACGAATCATCTTGTTGCGCAGGCGGTTACGCAGGTCGCGCTCGTCCATCTCGAAGGGAAGCCACCGACGGATGTTTGGCACGCCCGTTTCCACCAGCACATTGCAGATAGAGTAGCTCATGCCGAGGTTTGCGCTCACCGTGCGGTTGTAGATGCCGTTGAACACCGAGAAGACGTCGGTGGTCGCGCCGCCGATGTCCACCCCAAGGATGTTGATACCGCGCATTTCTGCGATGGTCTGCATGATTTTGCCCACGGCGTTGGGAGTGGACATGATGTCCGCACTCGTCCAGCTGAGCAGTTTGCTGTAACCGGGCGCCTGTTGCATCACGTGTTCGAGGAACAGCTCGTGGATGGCTTCGCGGGCAGGCCCCAGATTCTCGCGTTCCAGAGTGGGGCGCAGGTTATCCACGATGCGCAGGTCTACCTTGCCGTCCAGCAGCTGTTTCACCGGGTCGCGAGCGTCTTTGTTGCCTGCGAAGATAACAGGTAAACGCATGCCGCCCAGCCGCGGGCGCGGGTCTGCCGCCACCAGCATCTCCGCCAGCTCAACCAGATGGGTCACCGTGCCTCCATCGGTTCCACCGGACATCAGAATCATGTCGGGGCGCAGCTGCCGGATACGCTGTACTTTTTCGTAGTCCTTGCGCCCGTCATCGACGGCAATCACATCCATGATAATCGCGCCCGCACCCAGCGCGGCACGTTGCGCGCTTTCCGCCGACATGACCTTTACCACGCCGGCAACGGTCATCTGTAGACCGCCACCCGCGCTGGAGGTGGACAGGTAAGCATCCACACCGGTGCACTCGTCTATTTGGGGCGTGAGTATTCTGCCATCGCGGATGAAGGTTCTTCCCGTGAGCTCCTCCAGCTCGCGCACCGCGTTCAGCACACCAACCGTGACGTCATCGAAGGGGGCTTCGACGGTGGTGGGGGCTTCACCTCGGGCAATCAGGCGATAGCCCTCCGGTTTTTTCTCGATCAGTATCGCTTTTGTCGTGGTACTCCCGCAGTCTGTTGCAAGGATAGAACGGATTTCCGGCATATCAAACGCTACTCCTGAACCAGGGTGGTCTTTAGGAAACCATCAGAATCCAACGGTAATAATATCCCAATATTGTGCGGAAGTCAAATGCGCTGCGGAGTGGGCAGGTGTGTCTTTTTCTGGGAACATGCGCCGATGTTGTGATATAATGGGTAGGGAATACGAGCCGTTGTCTTATAAGTGCCGGGAGTTTTGAATGGAATTAGCGGGCTGGTTGACAGGTAGCCTGATTCTCCTGCCTGTGTTTGCAGGCGTGCTGTGTTACATCACTTCCTCGCATCCTGTGCGAAATGCGCTTATTCTGCTCACCTCTCTTCTTTTGATTACCCTCACGTTGCTGGCTTTTGCACTCGGCACGCTGGAGTACAGCCCGGGTTCCCATATCTGGCACGTTATCGTGACTCTGGCTGATGTCTTGCTGCTGGTTGTGTTTTTCCTGTATGGGTGGAAGCGGAAGAACCTGCTCATCATGGGGCTTGTGCTCCTGCAAGCGGTGTTGCTGGCTTATCTGGAACTGGGGCTGAAGGCATCTGCAGATGTGCGTCCGCTATTCGCCACCGACTGGCTCACCATTACGATGTTATTGATTGTCGGTATCATCGGTTCGGCGGTAGTCATTTACAGTATTCCTTATATGGCGGAGCACGAGGAGCACCTGCATCTGGCAAAGAGCAGACAGCCACGCTTTTTCCTGCTTTTGCTGGTGTTTCTGGGCGCGATGAACGGTCTGTTGCTGGCGAACAGTCTTTACTGGCTTTTCTTCTTCTGGGAGGTCACCACGCTGTGCTGTTTCTTGCTCATTGCCCATGACGATACCGAACAGGCATGGGAGAGCGCGTATCGGGCGTTGTGGATGAACCTGATCGGCGGAGCCAGCCTGTTGCTGGCAATGGTGTTGATTTACCATCAGGTACACACGCTGTCCATGCGCGAAATCGTGGAGGGGCACGTCGGTTCGGCGGGGGTGGTACTTCCTATTGCCTTCCTGTGCCTCTCGGGGTTTACTAAGTCAGCACAGATGCCGTTCCATGGGTGGCTTTTAGGGGCAATGGTGGCACCCACGCCGGTCTCTGCACTGCTGCACTCCAGCACGATGGTCAAGGCAGGAGTGTACCTGGTGGTGCGCTTTGCTCCCGCCTTTCGGGATACCTATCCGGGTTATCTGGTGGCACTGATTGGCGGTTTCACCTTCGTGGCAGCGGCGATGCTGGCTATCAGTCAGCAGAACGCCAAGCGTGTGCTGGCGTATTCCACCGTCTCGAATCTCGGCTTGATTATCGCCTGCGCCGGGTTGAATACCTCGATGGCGCTGTCGGCGGCGGTCATGCTGATTATCTTCCATGCCATCTCGAAGGCTTTGCTATTCATGGCTGCTGGCGTCATCGAGAGCGGCATCGGAAGCCGTGACATCGAGCAGATGGAAGGGCTTTTCGCCAAGATGCCGCTGACCACATTGGTGACGGTTATCGGCATTGCCTCGATGCTGTTGCCTCCCTTTGGGGTGCTGATAGCCAAATGGGCGGCTATCGAGTCGTCCGTGAAGTTACCGGTGGCAACGGTGATGTTCGTCATCGGCAGCACCTTCACGGTGATGTTCTGGACGAAGTGGGTGGGCAAGCTGTTAAGCGTTTCACCTGGCAATCCGCCGCTGCGGGTCGAGCGATTGCATCCGTTGTACGGGGGCACGCTTCTTTTGCTGACGGTGGGCGCGATGGTGTTCAGCCTGCTGGTGGCTGAGGTGTTGAATCGGCTGGTGGTTCCTGCGGTGGCGCGTTACTACGGCAGCGCGGGGTTCTCCTCCGATTTGCCGGTGGCGACCGAAGCGGGATGGTTTCCGGTACTGCTTCTCTTTGCAGTGCTGGTGCTGGCGGTGATGCTGCCCCTGCTGTTCATTCGCGTACGCCGCAGCGAGGTGGCACCGCCATACCTATGTGGTGAACACGTGGAGGAGGTTCCGGATGTACGCTTCCGCTCCGCAGGTGACGAGATGGAGGAAGTGGTGGTGGGGGGACACTACTTCGAGTACTTCTTCGGCGAGTCCCGCCATAGCCGCTGGATCAACGCGGTTTCTGTGGCACTCATTCTCGCGATGTTTGGGGTGGCTGTGCTTTGATCGACTGGTATACACCGCTGGTTATTCTGGGAACGCTGGTTGTCGCCCCGCTGGTGGGGGGCTTGTTGATGGGAATAGACCGCAAGCTGAGCGCACGCATGCAGGGTCGGGTCGGACCTCCTGTCGTGCAGCCATTCTATGACCTCATCAAGCTTTTTTCTAAGGACGCGCTGGTTTCCACGAAGATGCAGCTGGTGAGCGTTTACCTGTATCTCACCTCGGTGGTGCTCAGCGTGGTGATGCTGGTGCTGGGGCAGGACCTACTGGTGCTGCTGTTTGTGCTGGCGCTGGGCAGTGTGTCGTTGATACTTGGTGCGTTCAGCGTGCGTTCACCGTACAGTCAGCTGGGGGCATACCGCGAGCTGCTTTTACTGCTGAGCTACGAGCCCCTCCTTGCGCTATTTGTGGTGGGGGTGTATCTGGCGACAGGCAGTTTCATGGTGCGCGACATCTTCAAGATGGAACAGCCGTTGCTGTTGACACTGCCGCTGTTTGCGGTGACCCAGATACTGGTGCTGGCGATGAAGATGAACAAGTCGCCGTTCGATATCTCCTCGTCCCATCACGCGCATCAGGAGATTGTACGCGGAATCCTCACCGAGTTCTCGGGACCCTATCTGGGGGTTATCGAGCTGACGCACTGGTACGAGCTGGTGCTGCTGCTGGGCATGACGGCACTGCTCTGGGCGAATAATCTGTGGGTGGGGGCGGCTCTGGCGTTAGGCAGTTATTTCGTGGTGATAGTGATAGACAGCATCACTGCCCGCATGACGTGGCGCTGGACGCTGCGCGTGGGGTGGGGGATAGGTATCCCCCTGGCGGTGATTAACCTGATGATGGTGTATTTGGGGCGATTTTAAGCCCACCCCCATTGCGTTGCCTCATGCAGCCGCCGCAGTACCTGTTCGCGCGTGGCAACGCCCGTGGTGCCAATCTGCTGCACCGTGATAGATGCCACCAGCTGCCCGACCTGTGCCGCTTCCACCAGATTGGCGCCGCTGCACAACGCGCTCACCGTGCCTGCGGAGGTACTGTCACCAGCCCCCACGATGTCTATTTCGCCCTTTACCGGTACGGCGGGCACGTGAGTGACGTTTTCTCCATCTATCACCAGTACGCCCTGCTCGCCCACTGTGAGAAACACGGGCTTGCCGGTGCGCTTCGAGAGTTTCACCCCGACCTCACGCGCCTGCTCGATGGTGCAGGTTCCTTCCCAATCAGGCCGGAAGACGCGCATCGCCTCGCGCTGGTTGGGCTTGATAAAGAGACTGTGGTACTCGCCGATGCGTGCGCGCGAGTCGGCGAAGAAGACTTTCTGCGAATACTGCCTCGCCAGACGACACACCTCTTCGCGCACCCGGTCGGTCACCACCCCGCAGTTACGCTCTTCCACCTGGTCTGCCACGATGACGCCATCCATCTCCGGCACCATACCACGCAGCAGCGAAAGTAAACGCTCTTCCCACTCCGGCTGCAGGGGTGTGCGGTTCTTGATGTCCAGTCGGTTCATCTCGTGCACCGTGCCATCTCGCTCGCGCACCATCGGTTTGGTGTACGTCGGGGTGAAGCGGGTGGGATGTTGCAGCACACCGTCCACGTTCACGCCACGCACACGCAGCTCGTGCAGCAGGTCGTGACCGAGACCATCCTGCCCGATGACGGTCAGCGCGTAGGTCTGCACTTCCAGTGCACGCAGGTTATTGGCAACGGTACCGCCCGCGCCCGGGCTGTTGCGTATCTCCACGACCTGATACGCCTCCAGCCCCGTTTCAAGCGACACCTCGCTGAGCGCGCGGTCGATAATCAGGTAATGGTCGAGGAAGAAGTCCCCCACAATCAGCACCTTCTGATCGGGGAAGCGACTGAGTATCTGCCGCAATCGCTCTTCGGTCATGCGTTATCCTCCAGATGGCGCAGGATGCGGTGATACAGGTTGGGTATCGTGACCCGATGGTCGCCACAGAAGTAAAAGCTCTCGCCGCCGTCCGCAACAGTGCGCACCAGAATGGTTTTCCACGGGCGGTAGTAATAGCGCGGGTCGGTTTTGGGTGCTTCCTGATGGATGTCACCTTCCAGCGGAATGAGGTCAAATACCGCTGTGGTAAAGTGCCTGATCTCCCGTCCCTCCTGATGCGCCACATTGCGCGCCATCGACAACGCCTTGAGGTACACTTCCGGCGCCATCACCGCCGACCCGAACGCCATCATCACCCCACCCTCCAGTTGCGACACCGTGTGCGCGAAGACCAGAAAATCGGTGTAGGACGCCGCCCCCAGCGCCGCGCCGTCGCAGTTGGGATGCTCGTGGATGATGTCGTAGCCGATGCCGATGTGGACGGTGACAGGTACGCGCAGGCGATAACCCGCCGCCAGCACGCTAATGTCCTTGTGGGGGAAGTCGCCGTCGGCAATCATGCGCCCAATCGCCTCGCCGAAGCCGATGCCTTCGCGGTAGGCGTCTTTGGCAGCCTCGTTGATTCGCCCTGTCTCCTCCCACAAGCCGAACTGCCCCAGCCGAATGTAGTGGGCGACGCTCTCGGTGGTCTTGCCGATAAGGGCGAGTTCGAAGTCGTGGATGGGTCCTGCCCCGTTCATGGCGATGTGCGTCAGGATGCCTCGCTCCATCAGGTCAATCAAGAAGCGACTCACCCCAGCGCGGATGACATGCGCACCCATCATCAGGATGACCGGTCTCCCGCGGCGGCGGGCAGAGGCCACGCGCTGTGCCAGCGTGTCAAAGCCGGGCGCGTCGTAGGCAGGAACTGGGTCATCCAGCGCGTAGAACGAATCGAGCGATAAATCATGCACCCGCTCGGCGAGCGGGCGCAACTTCAGCTGCGAACGGTCAAAGGTCGGATAGGGCACGGTGATACGCTGAACCTCCTTGCGTGCGCTATTCTACCACGTCCGTTGTGGCACTGCAAGGGGGAGAACGCCGATGGCATTTTGCACGATTCGCACACCCGATAGTCCTATCGACGCGACCTTTTCGCGTCTGAGCGGTTTTCTGCAACGCTACAAGGTCACTGCCGACCGCGCCGAAAGCTGGGCGCCGGGCGTCTGCGGCTATGGTATCGACGAACAGTGCCCGGCGGCGCAGGACCCGCGCGATAACCGCTGGCTGGTGTGGGCGGCACGGTACATCGAACCCGATGACGAGTTTCTCTCGCAGACGACGCGCACCATCCTGTCAGCGGCTTTCACGCCCGACGGGGTGGAGCAACGCCACCTCGCCGCCCCGCACGCGGATGACTATCATCACTACTATATCTGGTGGCTGTTGCAGGTCGCGCTGGGGTATCTGTATACCGCCGATACCTCGCTCGACAGCCAGCACCTGCGTCGCATCGTGCAGACGCTGTTTTCGGTCTTCGACGAAGCGGATACAGGTATCACCCATACCGCCATGTACTACTTCGTCACCTCCATCGGCGAGCCGGCTAACACCGACCCGGGTAAGGCGTACTGCTTCTATCACGGCACAAACCTGCTGTTTGTGCTCCAGCAGCTGGAACACCTGGCTCATGCCCGCAGCGACAGCGAATCGGCAAGATACTTCCGCGAGCGAGCCGAACGTCTGCGGGAGCAGGTACAGCGGTTTCGCAGCGCGGATGGCTTCTATTTCGCATTGCGCGACTTCGCCACGGGGAAGTATCGCTACCGCGTCACGGGCAAGGAAGACCTGTGCCTGATGACGGATAACGTGTTCGCACCGCTGGCTTACCGCGTGCTGTCGGCAGAGCAGATGCAACCGAGCGTAGACTTCCTGCTACCACACCTCGCCCATCGGTTTCCCGCGCCCTATGCCTACCCGTCCTATCGCGGGGCGTGGACCAACGCCTGGTGGTTTCCGCGCAGCTGGCAGGAACCTTTTGCGCATTACTGCCTCGGGCTGCGTGAACTGGAAAAGCCGTCTCTGATATATCGCGCCATCCAGCAACTGGCGCACCGCATCGCACAGGACGACGAAGTGTGGGAGCATTATGACCCCGACACTGGCGAGGCGCAAAACTACTTCATACCGCCACGAAGCGGCTACTCGACCACCTCCGCGTGTTTCAATATCGCCGTCATCGAAACGCTATTTGGCATCCGCCCGCTGGAGCCCGGTTTCCAAAGGGTGTCCATCCGCCCTGCCTTCCCTGAAGATTGGGCATTCGCGCAGATAGACACCACAGTGACCGGTTGCCACATTTGCTATACCATGACCGCTGCGTCCAACCGAGTGGTGTATGACTTTGGCGGCAGTTCAGCGGTGGAGGCTTCACTCTATCTGCCCTTGCCGGTGACTTGGACTAGCAAGCCAGTGGAAGCGAACGTACCTGGTGTAGTAAGAACGATGAGGGGCGAACCGCGACCGTGCTTTGAAGCCCATTTAGCGCTTGGAGAGACGGTGGTGGAGATAAAGGTTTCAGCTTGAGTCCGAGCCCCACTCCCCAAACAGGTATGCGACCAGTTTCTCCTGCTCGCGGAACTCGGGTACGATGATGTCCGCGCCCGCGCCAATCAGGCGGTTGCGCTTCCACTCGTTCACTCCCTCTTTGCGAACCTCGTCGGAAGCCACGCCGACGGCGATACCGCCCACCGCCTTCGTGTTCTCAATCTCGACGAAGCCGTCTCCAAAACCGGCAAACTCCTTGCCCGACAGGGAATGTGTCTCGATGATGTGCTGGATGACCATCGCCTTGGAGAAGCGTTTGTAATCATCGATGGCGCCGTGGATGCCCTCAAAGTAATGGTCTATTTTCAACGCCGCGGCTTCGTCCAGCACGTACACCTCGTCGGTGCCGCTGGCGAGATACATCCGCACACCACGCCGCTTCAGGTTCTCCAGAAGGTCGCGCGATCCGGGAACCAGCATCTCGTCGGGGGGAATGGTGCCGTTCTTCAAGCCTTCCACCCGGTGCTTGATGCGCTCCCACAGGCGATGCAAATACTCCCATTTGTACTCCAGCGGGTCGCGCGGTTTGCCGCCGCGCTTTTCAATCTCCTCGCACAACTGAATCATCTGGTAGATGGTCTGCTTGCCCGTCAGTCGGTCGACGAACTCGCGCACGATGCGAGTAAGCTCCTCCGGCGTCTCGGTCGTGCTGGTTTCGCGCAGAAGCACCTCCACCATCATCGGCACCATGACCTGTTGCCATCCCTCGCGGATGAGGGAAAGCGTTCCATCGAAGTCGAACAGCGCGAAGCGGATATGCCCGCGCGGGATATCATCCCGTATGATTTCGATATGCGTTCCCGGCAAGAGCCGCACTGTCGTCCCTCCTCAACAACCTGGCTGGCTATAGTTTACATTATGCGCATAACCAAATCAAGAGGGTTCTACTCGGCTTGACAGGCGCGAGGCAACATTGATATAATAGTAGCGCACGGTCGGGGTGTGGCGCAGTTTGGTAGCGCGCCTGGATGGGGGCCAGGAGGTCAGCGGTTCAAGTCCGCTCACCCCGACCATTTGCTTTGAGAACGGCGGATTGCTCGCCAAAGCGCTGCCGGATGCGGTTCCACCACGATGACCCTGCGCCCAATCTGCGCTTCAAACTGCTCTACCGTTACGTCGTCCAGAAACAGTGTGTTGTCCCGCAAGCAGATAGAAGGCAGCACTACCGTTGGATAGGTGGGGAACTGCCCCAGCGCGTCGGCGATGTCCTGCGCAGTCAGCAAGCCCGCCACGCTCACCGTCCCCCCAAAGAAGCGGTTTTTGACCACGCAGACGTTCAGTTCCACTCCCTGTACGCGTTGCAGCGTGCGTGCGAAGTGGTGAATCACCTGCGCTGGCAGTTCACCGGTGACCAGAGTCATCTGAACAGGGTGAGCCAGTTGCTCTGGCAGGCGGCGGGCTACATCATACGCGCGGTCGAGAAACAGCCTGACCGTGCCCACGCCGTCCTCCAGCTGCGGGAAGTCCTCGTAATACCGCCGACCGGGAATGGGGTGCTCTGCCAGGAAGAACCACTCATCGGACAGGAAGGCGAAGCGCGTACCCAGGCGTTGGCGGAATTGCCGTTCCAGTGCGCGCACTTCGCAAATAAACCTTTGGGCATATGCCCGGTCGGGTGCAGTGAGCGGCGTGAGCCTGTCGCGAAACCGGGTTAGCCCTACCGGCACAATCGCCACCGACAGCGTGCCTGCCCGCCTGCCGCTGATGGTGGGATGCAGCAATGCCAGCTCGTACAGTGTCTGGCGCAGGGCGTCGCCATCGTTCCAGCCCGGGCACAGCACGATTTGGGCGTGCACGTCGATGCCGCCGTCATGAAGCCGTTGTAAAATGGGCAGGATGGGCGTCGGCTCACGCTTTCCCAGCAGCCGCGCCCGTAACTCGGGGTCGGTGGCGTGTACGGAAACGTACATCGGCGTCAGCTTCTGTTCGAGAATGCGCTGGAACTCCTCCTCGCTCACGTTGGTCAGCGTCACGTAGTTACCGTACATAAACGAGAGCCGAAAGTCATCATCCCTCAGGTAAAGCGAGCGGCGCATCCCCTTGGGCATCTGATGGATGAAACAGAAGACGCACTTGTTGTTGCAGGTGTGTATCTTGTCCGAAAGGTCGTTTTCGAACTCCACCCCCAGCAGGTCGTACGGTTCCTTCTCGACAGCCAGAGTAAGCCTTTCCTCACCGCGCAGGATGGTCAGCTCCACGTATGGCTCAGTGGCGTGGAAGCGGTAGTCCAGCGTGTCCATCACACGCCTGCCGTTCACCGATAGCACCGCATCGCCCGGTCGCAGACCCATCTCCTCGGCGAGGCTGCCCGGCTCGACGCGGGCGATAACCAGCCCACGATACGAACGCACCAGCAGTTCCGACATATCTTCTCCTCTCTAAACGTCCGTATGATTGTACCCTTTCGGGCGTGATGGTGTGGAATCAGGTATTGCGTTATCGGTTGCGCAGGGTTAAAATGTTAGCGAAAGCGTCTGAAACGGAGGACTTACCATGAGGCGATGGCTGTGGGGAGTGCTGCTGGTGGGGCTGAGCGCGCTGGCGTTCGCGCAATCTGACCAGTGCGTGAGCAAACTGAGTATTCATCTCATCGGCAGCTACACCGAAGGGGCGAAGCGTATTATCGCCGCCAAACCCACGGTGATTAAAGTGCTGGACCCGCAGGCGTCGGCGGGAATGCGCGAGGCGATGCGCGATTATAAACGACGGCATCCGAAAGGGCTGGTGGTGGTGCGGGTATGGGAGCGGACGTCCGGCTTGCGCTACCGGCTGGAGGATGACCCTGTGCAAAGCGCGGATGACTTCTGGAACCGCGTGCTGCGCCCCGCCATGGACGCGCTATCGGCATCGGACCGTCGGTTGGTCGATTTTCTGGAGGGGCCCAACGAGTGCGAGAACACTCCCTGCTGGGAGAGTGTGGAGGGCGCGCGGTGGTTCGGCAGGTTCTGGGAGCGACTGGCAGAGCGCATCGCGCAGGCGGGTTTTCGCCCGTGCGTGGGGAGCATCCCTGTTGGCAATCCGGGCGGCAACATCAGTGAAATCCGCGCCAAGCTCGAGGCGTTTCTGCCCGCGCTGCGCGCGGCGAAGCGGTTCAACGGGGCGTGGAGCTACCATTCGTACTCCATCGACTACACGACAGACCCTACCGTTGAATACTGGTTTAGCCTGCGGTATCGCATCTTCTACGAGTATCTGCGGGAGCGGCATCCCGACCTGGCGAACCTGCCGATGATTCTGACCGAGGGTGGCATTGACCGCGCAGGCAACCCCAATCAAGACGGCTGGCGTGCCCGGGGCGACGCGGCGAAGTTCCAGAAGTGGTTGCTGTGGTATGACAGCGAGCTGAAGAAAGACCCCTATGTGCTGGGAGTGACTCTATTTCAAATCGGTGACCCCAGCGGCTGGTGGTCGTTTGACGTCGAGCCGATTGCGCAGTGGCTGGCGGATGTGATTGCGAACAAACCGCGCTCGCTGCGCAACCCCGTGCTGAACGGGGACTTCGAACTGGGCTTTACAAACATCTCCGGGGAGACCGTTGCCAACGGGTGGAACACCTGGGACGCGGGCACGGTCAACCCGCTTTGGCCAGGTAGCGCGCACTTCTGGCAGGTGGGCGGGGTGCCGGGCAGCGCACAGCGTATTATCAGCGGGCAGATAGCCGGGCAGTCCTTTCGCGGAGGAGTGTATCAGGTGGTGGAGGTGGTGCCCGGCGTGCCCTATCGTCTGACGTTCGACTATCTGTCCGCTGGCACGAACGACCCGGGCGCCGGACAGGAGTTCCGGATAGGTTACGACCTGAGCGGAAGCACCGACCCCACCAACCCCGGCATTGTGTGGCTGCTTTCCACCAGCGTGCCTTCCTTTGCGTGGCGCAGGGTGGATACGACTGTTGTGCCGACGGGTCAACGGCTCACCTTGTGGACATGGTGTGGACTCTACTGGCCTGTCGCGACGACCACTCTGGATGTGGATAATTTCTCTCTTGTGGCGCAGCCGATGCTACTTGGCAGGGTGACGCTGGGCGATTACACGGGCGAATACCGCTGCCAGGAGGTGCAGGTTCAGATACGCAATCGCACGGGAGTAACGGTCTGGCAGGGAAGACTGCCGCTCTCCGTGCATGGCGAGTTTGAGGTGGTCTACGAAACGAATATACCCGCGGGTATGTACGATGTCGCCGTTCGGGGCGCGCACTGGCTGCAGCAGGTGGTGCGCGGTGTGTCGCTACCCGGTGCGGTGGTGAATGTGGAACTGGTGAATGGGGATATCGATGGAGATAATGAGGTCACGCTGTTTGACTTTGGCGCACTGGTGCAGGCGTTTGGCAGCATGCCGGGCGACGCACACTGGAACCCAAACGCCGACCTGGACGGCGATGGGGAAGTGAGCCTGTTTGATTTTGGAGTGCTGGTGAAGTGCTTTGGAGAAGTGGGTGAGGGCTGACGCATACCAGTACCCCTTGCTTCCTTGCGACACTTGTGCTATAATAGCACCGTGCGGAGAGTTGGCTGAGTGGTCGAAAGCGGCCGCCTGCTAAGCGGTTGTAGGGGCATCTAAAGCCTCTACCCCGGGTTCGAATCCCGGACTCTCCGCCATTTGTGTCTGCATACAATGTAGCCCATCCGATGACTCCAGAGACCCCCCTGGGGCGTACAGCGCGCTAAGACAACTTTGTGCCTTGGTGGTCAATGATGCTCAGCGTGTAAGACAGGCGCAAGGGGCGGGATGATGTTCCTCCCGCCCCTGAAAACCCGTTACCCCTCCGGTCGGGGCGGCGGATTTACCGGACCATTTTGCCAGACCACGGGGAAATAGTCCCCTTGCAGGATTTCACCCGGTTTCACGGTGATCCGATGCTCGATCAGATGTCCTCGTGTCGGCTCGTAGCGGGTGTGTCCGGGCATGTAATGCACGGCGAAGCCGGGTCGCCCCCGCGGGCTGTGATTGGGCGGGGTTCCGTGCCAGGTCAAACAGTGGTGGAACATGACCTCCCCTGCCTTCACCGGACAGGGCACTACCTCGACGGTCTCGCCAGGCGGCACAAACGACGGGTCATGCGCCGGTCCCCAGTTGTCCTCCCGAATGCCGACCGTGCCCTCGTCATACTTGCCCCACCGGTGGCTGCGCGGCACCACGTGCATACAGCCGTTCTCCACGTCGGCATCCTCGAGGGCGAGCCACGCACTGACGAGGTCGGGCGGTTGCAACACGGGCCAGTAGGGATGGTCCTGATGCCATATCGTGGGTCCGCCCTTGTAGGGAGGCTTGTACTGTATCTGGTCGTGCCACACGCGCACCGTGTCGGTATTCATCAGTTTCGCCACCGCCTCCGTGAGCTTCGGGTGGAACAGGTAACGGTAGAACTCCTCGTCCGCCTCCCAGGCGTTCACTATCTGGATGACCACGCGCTCTTCATCGCCGTACAGGTTGCGCATGGCTTCGGGCTTTTTGGTGGATTTGCCTTCCAGCAGAGCGTAAAACCGCTCACGCAGTCGGGAGACCTCCTCTTCGGTCAGCAGCGGACGCGCCGGGAGATAGCCGTTTTCGTGAAAAAAGCGAACATCCTGGTCAGACAGCATCGTGTTTGCACCCCCATAGCGGATTTTTTGTATTTTACCATGCTAAACAAACGGATGCAAGGGCATCTCGGGGATACCGTGTAGCATACTGCAAAAAGGCTGGCGTTACAGTGTCCCTGACCGCATAAAACCGAAAAGCTGTCGCCTTGAACGAGGCGAGCAATCTCCGAGACCCTTCCCGTGCGCTCAGGGTGACCAGAAAACGTCATTCTCCGCGAAGCGAACAATCTCCGAATCGTCAGGTTCCCTTAATGGCGGGCTACCATCTGCTTCCGGTGAATGGCGAGGCTCCTGCCGAGCCGTTCGGACAGGCGCAGGCTAAAGCCTGCGGCGACATCAGCGAATCGCGGGGGCACGGGTGACGTGCCCCCGTTCGCTCACTGTGAGGACGGGTGCATGGGCGCGACCTACCGCCACGGGTCGTCTTCAATCAGCACATAACCCGCACTCAACACCTGTTTGGGCTCGCCTTCTACCTCCATCTCGATGACGGTGCAGAGGGGGTTGGGCGGGGTTTCGGGCAAGCCGTGCAGCACCAGGCGGTTCTCCGTCTGCGTGAAAGCCACTTCAGGCCCGTTCATCAGGCGCGCCCGAAGCACCTTACACTGCAGACCGCCTATCGCTAGCTCGCTGCCCGGCCAGCGGTTGCAGTGGTAGTACAGCGTTTGCCCCTTGCGGGTGAACGCGCCGGTAATCATCCACTCCTGCTGCATGGGGTCGGTGGCGTCGTAGACGGAAGGACCGTATTCCTGCAGCCACCTGCCCACCTTCAGCAGCTCCTGCTCGCACACTTCGGGCACACTGCCGTCGGGTGCGGGACCGATGTTCAGCAACAGGTTGCCGCCGCCTGCCGCCACCTGTCGAAGCATCCCCACAATCTGCCAGGCGTCCTTCCAGCGGGTATCGATGGGCGTGTAACCCCAGCTCTCGTTGAAGGTCATGCACGCCTCCCACATGCGCCCGCCCTTTTCCGGGGTGATGTGCTGTTCGGGAGTGCCGAAATCTTCGGGCAGACCAGAACGGTTGTTAATGATGATGTGCGGCTGCAGCTCGCGCACCATGCGGTTCATCTTCTCCGCTTCCCATTCCTCAGCGGTCAGCGGCCAGTTCACATCGTACCACATGATGTCGATCTTGCCGTAGTTGGTCATCAGCTCGCGCACGATGCCGTGCGTGAACTCCACAAACCGCCTGCGGGCGGCTTCGTCGTGTTTGCACCGCGCGCCATCGGGATGGTGCCAGTCCATCAGGGAGTAGTAAAAGCCCACTTTCAACCCCTCGGCGCGGGCGGCTTCGACGAACTCTGCCACCAGGTCGCGCCTAGGCCCGCGCTTCACCGCGTTGTAGTCGGTGTACTGCGTGTCGAACAGGCAGAAGCCTTCATGGTGCTTGGTGGTCATCACCATATAGCGCATTCCCGCCAGCTTTGCCAGTCGTGCCCACCAGCGGGCGGGGTAGGGCTTGGGCTTCCAGGTGTCTGCTAACTTCTCGTACTCTTCGATAGGGATGCGCTCGCGGTTCATCACCCACTCGTGCCTGCCCAGCTGCGAGTACAGGCCCCAGTGGATGAACATACCGAAGCGTGCCTCTCGAAACCACTTCAGTCGCTGTTCTCTCTGTTCGGGTGTCTCTTCTGGCATCGTGCGCCTCCTAAACGGTCTCGGGTTGTCCGGTCTCTGCGGAGCGATTCGCCGCCAGCGTGACGGCAAGAGTCTTCACCGCGTCGGCATAGGTGCTGCGGATTGCCGAACGGTCGCCGGTGAGAATGGCGTGAATAAATACCCTGTTCTCTTCCAAGTAGGGGTTACTGCTCAGCTGATAGGTGGTCACCTTGCCCGGCTCAGTGGCTTTCACGCTGCCCCAGTCGGTTTCCACCACCAGGTCAGGGGTTACAATTTCCAGCCCCACGCGCCAGCCCATGTTCAGCAGGCAGGTGTTGTGGATCGCGCCGATGACACCGTTCGCGAACTTCACCGCCACCGCCCCCACGTCATACACGCTGTAGTTTTCTACCTCCCTGTGCAGCTTGCGGTTGGTCATCAGCGCGTACACTTCCACAATGTCGCCCACGAGATAGCGGGCAAGGTCGACGATGTGCGTGGTCTGCTCCACGAACTGTCCGCCAGACTGCTCCATGACCCGCCACCACGCCACGCCGGGCATCCCGCCCATCCACCAGCCGATGACCATGCCAACCGTTTTGCCTTCCAACAGCTCGCGTGCTTTCTGGGTGGTTGCCATGTAGCGGAAGTGGTAGCCCACGCTGCTGATGACGCCCGATTTGGCAATCGCCGCTTCAATCGCTTTTGCCTTTTCCAGAGTTCTGGCAACGGGTTTCTCGACAAACAGGTGGATGCCGCGCTCGGCGGCAGCCTCCTCTGCTCCGACGTGTGCGTGGGGTGGCACACACACATACAGCGCGTCCAGTTTCTCACTATCCAGCATCTGTTTCCAGTCGGTATAAGCCTTTCCCCCAAATCGCTGCGCCGCCGCCTCGGCGCGAGACGGGTCGATATCACAGAAAGCGACCGGTTGTGCCTCGGGTATTTGCGAAAGCGCGTTGAAGTGCGCGCCGGCAATACCTCCACACCCGAAAAAGCCAATGCGAACAGCCATCTCTCTCCTCCAGACAATGGTGTTGATTCTGCCTTCGCGCGAAAAGAGGGGTGTTCCTGCACGGCACAGCGTTTTTCTGTGGAGTTCCTGCTACAGGCTCTGCTGCCTGACCGCCTCGAACAACAGTATCCCCGCCGCTACTGCCACATTCAGCGATTGCGCTCCGCCGCCCATGGGGATGCGTATCAGTGTGTCCATCGCCTCACGCGTTTCGGGAAGCAAGCCCGTTTCCTCGTTGCCCACCCACAGGCAGAAGGGTGGCTTCAGGTCCTCCTTCCACAGCAGATGGTGGGCGTGCGCGCTGGAACCAATCTGCCGCCAGCCGTATCTGCGGAATGCCTCGATGACCTGCGTGCTGCTAAAGCAGGAGACAACAGGCAGAAAGGCGATGCTGCCAGTGGTGCAGCGCACGCAGGCGCGGCTGTAGGGGTCGGCAAGGGGCGACGCCAGCACCAGAGCGCGTGCCTGCGCCGCATCGGCAGTGCGGATGAGCATCCCGAGATTACGCGGGTCCTGGATACGCTCTGCCACCAGCACTAGGCCCTCACGCCCAGCACAAATCTCGTCGAGTGTCAGGTTCCACCAGGGCATCACCGCGACGGCGGTCGTGCTGGTCTCGTAGCCGCTGACCAGCAGTCGGTGGAACAGCCCCTTGCTGACCGAGTAGACGGGGATGCCGGCCTGCTCGCAACGGGCAAGCAGGTCTGGTTCTGTCGCCTCCTTGATGTAGACCTCCAGTGGACGCAGGGGAGCGTGCAGCGCTTTGGCAATCTGGAGCGCGCCTTCCATCAGGAAGCGGTGTTCTGCTTCGCGCGGCGCAGATTCGGTCAGTCGGCACGCGGCGCGGAACGCGGGGTGTTTCAGATGGGTGACGGCTTCCATCGCTCCTACAGCGTCCTCTTGAACCACGTAACGAAGCCATCGGTGAGGGAGTGCACGATACCTCCCGCGATTAAACCGATAAGTGCAGATTGTGCCCAGGTGACATGAGACTGCAGTCCCAGGCGCAGTTCTCGCTCCAGCGCGCGCAGTATCTCCGACTGGTTGATGGGCACTATCCACAGGTCGATGGCGTTCATGCCAAGTCGCAACAGCAGGTACAGCATTGCGAAAAAGTAGAGTGCACGTAGCAGGGGGCCCAGTAGCCAGCTGTGCGACAGCCAGTGACGGTGGGGCACCAGTATCTGATAGGGAAGCCAGAAGAAACGGAACATGCCCCAGCGACGGTAGGCGCGGGAGTTCACGTCCAGGTCAGGTGACAGCGCGAGGCCCGAAAACAGGTACGCGCCAACACCCACTCCCACCGAGGTCCAGTCGGGCGAAGGGTGCAGATGGGCGATAACTGGCACCGAGGCAGCGGCGGTGACGATGGTAATCGCGTCGTGAACCCTTCCGGAAGGCATTCCCTACAAACCACTGGAGTAGTCGCGGAGTTTCTTGCAGTTATTCCGGTTGCGCAGCTTCTTGATGGCTTTAGCCTCAATCTGGCGGATGCGCTCGCGCGTGACGTTAAAGTGCCTTCCAACCTCCTCGAGGGTGTGGGGCATCCCGTCGATGAGCCCAAAGCGCATCTTAATGACCTCGCGCTCGCGGTCGGTCAGCACGCGCAATGCCTCCTCGATACGGTCGCGCAGCAGACTGCGGTCGGCGGCTTCGGTGGGGGAGTCACAGTTATCATCCTCGATAAAGTCCATCAGATGGCTGTCTTCCTCTTCACCCACGGGAGTGTCCAGCGACAGCGGTTCCGGCGCGATGCGAATAATCTCATTCACCTTGTCTACCGAGATGCCCATGTCTTCCGCAAGCTCTTCGGGAGTGGGGGTGCGTCCTAACTGTTGTTCCAGATGGCTGCGTCGTTTCATCAGGCGGTTAATGGTTTCCACCATGTGCACAGGGATGCGGATGGTACGGGCCTGATCGGCAATGGCGCGAGTGATTGCCTGCCGAATCCACCACGTGGCGTATGTGCTGAATTTGTAGCCCCTGCGGTAGTCGAATTTCTCCACTGCTCGTATCAAACCCAGATTACCCTCCTGAATGAGGTCGGAGAACGCCATACCACGTCCGCTGTAGCGTTTGGCAATAGAGACCACGAGGCGCAGGTTGGCGAGGGTGAGTTTGCGTTTGGCTTCTTCATCCCCCTGAGCGACCAGGCGTGCGAGGTGTTGTTCTTCTTCGGGGGTCAGCAGGGGCGTCTTCCCGATTTCGCGCAACCACATGCGAACCGAGTCGTCGAGAGGGATACCTTCCAGTTGCGCGATTTCCTGGTCGGCAAGCTCGTAATCTTTAACGGAGGCACCGATATCGTAGCCCTCTTCCATCAGGGGCAGGTCTTTAACGGCGTCTACCACCTGAATGCCCTCGACATCGAGGAACTCCAGCATCTGCTCCAGCTCGTCCGCGTCCACATCCATCTCGGAGAGAACATCGCTCAGCTCTTCGGAGCTCACGTAGCCCCTATCTTTGCCTTGCTGGACGAGCTTCCGCATGTGCCCGTTTTCGTGGATATGTTCCATCTCCACGTCTGGACTCACTCCCTTCGGTTGCGCTGCGCGTCGGAGTGTAGCTCGGCGATGAGCCTTTGGTACTCTTGATAATTCACGCTATTCGGCGAGAAATCCTGCGCGAGTTGTGCCGAAATCTGCACCTGTCGGGTGCGTTTGTGCCAGCGTTGCAGGAAGGACGCCGAATCGCGCAACACCTGCTCGTTTAAAGGTTCCTCCAGTTGTAGCCTTGTTGCGACCATCTCTCGCAGGCGCGGGTCGCTCAGCGCAGAAAGCAGTGACGGGCGATGCAGTTCCATACCCGCTTCCCACGCACGCCTTACCAACTCGAAGAACTGCTTGGCAGCGTCGCTGACCAAATCGTCCGCCTGAGCGATTTCCAGTACCAGCTTTCGCCACTCCTCTGAAAGTATACCCCGCAGGAGCGCACTTTCTGCACGAACCACCCCGAACGGGAAAGGCTCTTCCACCTCCGTTACCGCAGGGGTATCCTGCGCAGTCTGCTCTTTCTTGCCCTCCATTTGCTTATAACGCAAGAATCGTTCCACTTCCCGCCGAATCAGCTCCTCAGGTTTACTGGGATTTGAAAAATAGGCGGGATGTAGCGGCGCCAGCTGGGTAATGTATCTATCTTGCTCGATGCCCGATGGTATTGCTGCCAGTATCGGTATCGCCTCCTTCAGCACTTTCATTCTACCCTCGACGGTTTGCATATCGTATCGGCGCTGGAGATTGTGCAGAAGGAAGGCGGTCAGCGGCTCCGCTTTGTCGATGCACTCCTGCAGGGCAGAGGCACCCAGGCGACGTAGCAGGCTGTCCGGGTCCTCGCCGTCTGGCAGGCGGGCGACCAGCACCTCCATGTTGTGCTGCTGCAGTATCTCCGCCGCGCGTTTTGCCGCTTCGATGCCCGCGTTGTCCGAGTCGTACACCACAATCACGCGCGACACCAGGCGGGAGAGGATGCCTATCTGTTCTTCGGTCAGGGAGGTACCCATGCTGGCAATGGCGTGAGTGAAACCTGCCTGATGGGCGGCGACCACGTCCATATAACCCTCCAGCAAGAGGGCGGTGCGCTCTGCCATCATGCGTTCTCTGGCAAGATGCAGGGCGTAGATAGTGCGGCTTTTGCGGAAGAGGGGCGTTTCAGGGCTGTTGAGGTACTTGGGCGTGGCATCGCCCAATGCACGTCCCCCAAAGGCAACCACGCGCCCCTGTCGGTCCCAAATCGGGAACATGAGGCGGTCGCGGAAGCGGTCGTAGTATTCGCCACTCTCGCCCTGCACGATGAGCCCTGCTTCCGCCGCGATGGTCAGCGGTATCTTTTTTGCCTTGATGAGGTTGGTGAGCGCGGACCATTCAGGAGGAGCGTAGCCAATGCCGAAACGCTCCTGAGTTTCGGGAGTAACCCCGCGCTGTTGCAGCACGCGCTGGGGCAGGGGATAGCGTTTCAGCATGTCGCGGAAAAACTGCGCGGCGAGCTGATTCACCTGCAGAATCTGTTCTCGGCGGTCTTTTTGTTGCTGGGCAGCGGAGGAGCCGGTAGTGTGGAACTCCAGCCCCAGCCGCTCGGCGAGCAGTCGGGCTGCTTCCACAAAGGTGACGTTTTCGATGCGCATGATGAAATCGAATACGTCGCCATACAGTCCACAGCCGAAGCAACGCCAGCGTTGCAGGGACGGATTAACGGTAAAGGAAGGTGTCTTTTCGGCATGGAACGGGCACAATCCCTTGAAGTTTTTGCCCGTTCGCTTCAGCGCCACGTACTGCGAGACCACTTCTACGATGTCGCTGCGCGCACGAATTTCGTCCAGGTCTGCACTGGCGCGTGATGCCACAGACACCTTCCTCCATCAGGCTGGCTCCTGTTCACTCCGTGTAGCGGAGCACCAAGATATTCGGTTACTGCTCCATCGCCGCGACGATGATGGAGACCACCTTGTTGTCGTAGAACTGGAACGCGACATGGTGGTTGGGATACCGGACGTACAGGGTGGTTCCCATGTTCTGGTGTTCCTTGGGCCAGCCGTACACGGCGACGACCTTCTGGTAGGTATCGCCGAGCTTGATGCCTCGCGACGTACGAGCCAGGCCCGACTTATCCTCATAGCCAATCGCCTTCGCCTGCACCACGTAGCCGTCCTTGTTCACCAGAAACTCGTAAATCACGCCGCCCGGTCGCTCGTAAATCAAGGTGGTTTCCTGCTCATACATCATACCGCCCGGCGTCGTGCGCAGTCCAACGGATGGCAGACCAACGCCTGCGGGAGTACCGCCCATGCCAGCCATTCCGGGCATTCCGGGCATTGCCGGAGTACCGGGCATCGAGGGCATACCAGGGCGAGCAGGAGCACCAATGCCGCCCGGTAGTCCTGGCAAACCGGGTGCACCTGAGGTCGGGGCGCCGATCATCGGACCTCCCATCATGGGACCACCCATCATTGGTCCACCGGTCATTGCCATGCCTTCTTCGTCATCGAAGCCAGCGCCTCTGCCGAATGCTCCCATGCCCGGTCGTCCACCCATCGCACCCATACCGGCCATCGGCGGCATCCCGCCGAAGCCACCGTACGGCGGCATACCGGGCACACCTGGTGTACCCGTGAAGCCAGCCATTCCGGGTGCTCCAGGCAGACCGGGTGCGCCTGCCAGCCCCGCACGTCCGGGCATACCTGCCATACCCACCATGCCTGCCTGCTGTCCCGGCAAATTGTAAGCAACCTGTCCTACCGTAACCTGCGTGGGGTTGCCGAACCGTGCCAGCACGGTCTGCACCTTGGACAACATGCGGATGCCAAGGAACTGGCGTTCGATGGCATGTGCCGGGTTGATGAACCCCACCAGGCAAGCGACCACAACGACGCCTGCTACTCCGCTTCTTCGGAGCAAGCCTGCCATGCTCATCATCTAATTCCTCCCCTTCGTTCTTCGTTTCACGCCAAGAGAGCCTTACTGGTGTGCACTCTTCGGCAACGGCGAACGCTTTTCCTGCCTTTAGCCGGCAACGGTTTTCATCATTAGTGTACCGTTCGCCGATTGTTAGACGCAACAGGTACGTGAAAGGTAACGGGATGCGGAAAACAAATCCAGCTGTTGCTCTGACAGTTGCAGCATATCGGGGAAAATGCTATATATACTGCGGGCTGCAGCGGCGCCAACAGGTGTTGCCGCGCCGGGTGACTTTTCCTTTAACCATCTGCTGGAGGAGTCATTGATGTGGAGAATCCTTTTAACGCTTTGTGCGCTCATCGCATCTACTGGGGTGTGGGCGCAACACATCGAACGGGTGTCTTATAAGGGCTGGCAGGACTGTTATCGCCTGTCCAACGGCACGGTGGAAGTTGTTATCGTGCCTTCGCTGGCGCGTATCATGCACTATGGGTTCGTCGGCGAGCCGAACACTCTCTGGGTCAATCCTGCCACCGAGGGCACACCGGTTCGGCCCGGTGAATGGCCCAATCACGGTGGCGACAAGGCGTGGATATGGCCTCAGGATGAGTGGGAGATGCGCACTGGCAGGGGATGGCCCCCGCCCTCGGCGACCGACCAGGTGCCTCATCAGGCGGAGGTATTAGAGGGCAACATCATTCGCCTGACTTCTCCACTGGTAGCTGGATACGGCGTGCGCGTCGTGCGCGAGATTCGTCTGGAGCCGTCCGGCACGCGGGTGCATATCCTGACGCGCCTGGAGAAGCTGCGCGACGGGGCGGATTTCCCCGTGGCGGCGTGGGTGGTGGCGCAACTGCCTCTGCCCGATGTGATGCTGGCGCGTCTGCATCCGGACACCACACTGAGCGAAGGGTTCAAACTTTTCCGTGAGGAACCCTGGAAGGCGATTCGCCGGCTGGGGAAGGACATTTTGCTGCCGGAACGCCCACCGGATGTGCCGGTGAAGCTGGGTTGTGACGCGGAGATTCTGGCATGGTTCAAAGCACCGTATCTGGTGGTGCATCGTTCTCCCATCGCGAGCCTGGCGGAGTTTCGTCCGGGCGACCATGCGCAAATCTTCTCGAACACCGATGAGATACCCTATATCGAGCTGGAGTTCACCTCACCGTTGAAGGTGCTGCGCAGGGGGGAGAGCATCTCCTTGGAGGTCACATGGGAGCTGTATCGCATTCCGCCCGAAAGGCAGTCGCCGGAGGACCTCGCGGAGTTTGTGCGAGGCAGGTAGACGTATCCTGACACCGGTGCAGGGGCAACCCTGCGGGTCGCCCCTGTACGCTAGCTCGGTACCTGCTTGTTCATACAGCACTTCTTATACTTTTTGCCGCTACCGCAGGGGCAGGGGTCATTGCGCCCCACTTTCTGGGTTTTAACCGCCGTCGCGACGGCGGCGCGTGCGGCTGGGCGTGCAGCACCGTTGCCCTCCGCTGCGGCTGGCGTGCTTCCTGCGCCCGACATGCTGGTCACCTGCACGGTTGGTTGGGGCTGGGGCGGAGCGACCTGCACGTGGTACATCCAGCGGATGACATCTTCCTGAATCGATGCCAGCATGTGCTGGAACATCTCGTAAGCCTCTTTCTTGTAGGCGACCAGCGGATCCTGCTGGGCGTAGCCGCGCAAGCCAATGCCCTCGCGCAGGTAGTCCATGTTGGCAAGATGCTCCATCCACTTGTCGTTGATGACGCGCAGCATGACCCATCGCTCCAGCGAACGCATCAGCTCCGAGCCGAGCTCTTCTTCGCGCTGCGCGTAAGCGTTCAGGGCGACTTCCTGCAGGTAGTCCACCAGCTGGTCTGCCGGCTGCGATCTGATGTCATCTACGGTGAGCCAGCGAGAGATGCCGAACAGCTCTTCCAGGCGGCGGAACAGACCTTCCGCGTCCACCTCCGCCTGACGTGTATCCTGCAGGGTGAACATCATCACCGATTCTTCCACCTTATCGCGGACAAAGCCATGGATGGTGGCGGTAAGTGGGTGTCCCTCCAGAATGCGCCGTCGCTCGCTGTAGACGACGCGGCGCTGTTCGTTCATCACTTCATCGTATTGCAGCACGTGCTTGCGGATTTCGAAGTTATATGCTTCTACTTTCTTTTGCGCCTTCTCTATCAGGCGGGAGAGGAGCTTGACGTCTACCGCTTCGCTCTCTTCCCACATCGCAAGCAGACGCTGTTTGGATGGATCGCCGAAACGCCTCCACAGCTCGTCCTCCAGCGAGACGTAGAAGCGCGACTCGCCGGGGTCGCCCTGTCGCCCCGAACGGCCGCGTAGCTGGTTGTCGATGCGGCGCGACTCGTGTCGCTCGGTACCGAGGATGAACAGTCCTCCCAGCTTGCGCACCTCTTCGGCGGCTTTGGAGCGCTCTGCCTCGTTCAGAGGGGGCGGTGGAAGGGCGCGTCCTCGCCGGAAGGAGCGCCATTGCTCTTCCGCCTCTTCGTCCACCTCCTCGCCCTCCTGTGCCTGCTGAGGGGCGATGCTACCGCCAAGAATAATGTCCACGCCTCGTCCCGCCATGTTGGTGGCGACGGTAACCGCTCCCTTGCGCCCCGCCTCGGCGATGATGATAGCCTCTTTCTCGTGGTACTTGGCGTTCAGTACGTTGTGGGGCACGCCGTGCGCGAACGCCTCTTTGAGATACTCCACGTTTTCGGGCGGCGCCCCAATGAGCTGGATAGCGCGTTGCAGGTTTTCGGGCAGATTCATGTCGGGCACGACGCCCAGCTCGCGAGCCAGCGGCGTGAGTGCGCTCAGGCTGAGCTCGTCCAGGCGGCGGTTCAGCAGGGCGCGATACTCTTTCTTCTTCTCGTTAGATATCTCTTTGCGTTTGTCGATCTCATCACGCAGGATGTGAATCAAGCACAGCAGTTTCAGCCGGTCGGGGCGCAGGCGGTCACTCACCTTCTCAGACATCTCGATGGATCGCGTGCCCACCAGCACCGGCTGTTGTTTGACATACAGGCGCAGTATCTCGGTGGCGATGCCCCGGAACTTCGCCTCTTCCGTTTTATAGATGACATCCGGGTGGTCAATACGGATCATCGGCTTGTTGGTCGGAACCACCACCACGTCCAGACCGTAAATCTTGCGGAACTCGTCTTCCTCCGTTTTGGCGGTACCGGTCATCCCCGCCAGCTTCTTGTAAAGTCGGAAGTAGTTCTGGAAAGTAATGGTCGCCAGCGTCTGGTTTTCCTGGCGGATGGGCACGCCTTCCTTTGCCTCGATGGCCTGGTGCAAGCCGTCGGAGTAACGCCGTCCGAACATCAGACGTCCGGTAAACTCGTCCACGATGATAATCTCGCCATCGCGCACCACATAGTCCACATCGCGCTTGAAGATGGTGTGTGCTTTCAGTGCCGCATTGACGTGGTGCATCAGGTCGGGGTCTTCAGCGAGGTTTTTTACACCCAGCCCCTGTTCCACCCGCTGAATGCCCTCTTCGGTGAGGGTCACGATTTTCTGCTTCTCTTCCAGCGTGTAGTCGCGTCCCGGCTGCAGATAGCGCACCACGCGGTCCACGCGGTAGTAGAGGTCGGTGGATTCTCCGGCATAACCCGAGATGATGAGGGGAGTACGCGCCTCGTCGATCAGGATGCTGTCTACCTCGTCCACGATGGCGTAGTTCAGCTCGCGCTGCACCACATCCTCGATAGAGAACGCCATGTTATCGCGCAGGTAGTCGAACCCGAATTCGTTGTTCGTGCCGTAGGTGATGTCTGCCAGATACGCCTCTTTGCGGTGGCACTCTTTGAGGTGCGTATAGCGTGGGTCGGGAGCCTGATAGCCGGGCGTATAGATGTAGGAGCCGCCGATTTCGCCTGTTTCGGGGCTTTGCCCCTGAATCACGCCCACGCTCATGCCCAGGAAGTGATAGATGGGTCCCATCCACACCGCATCACGTCGCGCCAGGTAGTCGTTCGCGGTGACGAGGTGTACGCCTTTGCCTTCCAGCGCATTGAGATAGATGGGCAGGGTTGCCACCAGCGTCTTTCCCTCACCGGTTTTCATCTCGGCAATACGCCCATCGTGCAGTACCATCCCACCGATGAGCTGAACATCAAAATGGCGCATCTTGAGGGTGCGTTTGGAGGCTTCCCGTACCACCGCAAAGGCTTCGGGCAGCAGGTCGTCCAATGTCTCGCCCTTTGCTAGACGGTTGCGAAACTCGTCTGTCTTGGCGCGCAGCTGTTCGTTGCTCAGCTGGGCGATACTGTCCTCCAGCGCGTTAATTCTCTCCACAACCTTGCGGTAGCGTCGGATATCGCGTTCGTTGCTATCGAACAGGTTCAGCAGAAATCGCATAGCGTACTCCTTCGGCGCGTGCGAGGCACCAGCATCGGTTTGCAGTAATGATTGTCGGTGTTTTCCGCATCCTTACATACGACGGTTTCACACGTAGATATTACCACCAGAGGGGAGAGGAAGTCAAAGGGATAGCACCTGTGCGTAGCGATCTACCATTTGATGGAGGTCGAAGTTGGCTTCTGCGTGCTGGCGGGCGCGTTTGCCCATCGTCCGTCGCTCTTCGGGGTGTTGCAGCAGATACAGGATACGCTCTGCCAGTGCGGCTTCGTCCTCCACTGGTACGACAAAGCCCGTCTGCCCGTCCAGCACCACGTCGCGCACGGCTCCCACGTCGGTGCTGACCGCAGGCACGGCGCACGCAGCGGCTTCGATCAGCGTCATCGGCAAAACCTCAGTATCAGAGGTGAGTACTGCCACATCCAGACTGCGCCACACAGCGGGGATGTCATGTAACGCACCCGTAAAAACGATACGCGAGGCACACTCCATCCGCTGGCTGGATGTCTGCAAGTCATGACGCAGTTCCCCATCGCCCACCACGAACGCACGAGATTCCGGCAAGACAGACAGCACCTGCTGAGCCACTCGCAGAAAGCGAAACAGGTTTTTCTCCGGGCGCAGTCCTGCCACCACTCCAAAGGCGGGCGTCTCCGGAGATAATGCCCACTGCTGGCGCAGGTTGTTGCCGTCGGGTGTGAAACGCTGCAGGTCCGCACCGTTGGGGATGACCACCACTTCGCGCGCCTGCCAGCCTTCCTGTTCCAGCAGGAACCGGCGGTGGCTCTCCGCGAGCGCAATGAGGGTGTCGGTGGCTCCGGCGGCAAAGCGACGGGCAAACGCCATCTCGCGGGTGCGTTTGGTCTTGCCAAAGGAATGTACCGCGATGACCAGCTTGCGCACGATTTTTAGCCTTTTGACCAGAACCGCATACAGCACCGCAACAGGGGCGTCTACGGTGAGTAGAACCTCGGGGCGAATCCGCCGCAGCAGGCTGAGGAAACGCGGAAGCACACGCCAGTCGGTGCGTGAACGTCCATTGATCGCGTGGAAAGGTATTCCTGCCTCTCGCATCTGTTCGCCAATCTCGCCGGGTTGATAGAGTGAGCACACGTGCACGTCGAGCCGCGAGCCAAGTTGCAGGGCAAGCAGTTGCAGGATGCGCTCCGCCCCCCCTATGGCATAAGTGGCATTCAGTATCAGCACTCTTCGTCGGTTGGAGACTGGAACCTGACCTCGTTCCGTTTTCATAGGGTAATCGTTTGCTCCTGAAGTTTGACCGCAGGAGTATCAGGTAGCCAGCGGGTAGATGGGTCGTCAGAGATGTCCCGTATCGTCAGGTGATAGCGCTTGCCTGCTTGCATTGGCGCAGTATACAGGCGCACCAGGTTGCCGTCCACCTCCGTACGGCTTATCGGCAAAGGTGGGATAAAGGTATAGCGGCTCTTTTTTGCTGCACTTTGAGCGTCCAGTCGTTTGTTGAAAACTAACAGGACGGCACTCTTGCCCGTACGCATTGCCTTCACCACTCTGGGCGGCTCGGCGTAAATATACATACCCAGCATGTATTCGTAAAGGGTGGTGCTGTGCACACCGATGGCAGCGCACGCCTTCCGAAATGCGTCAATCCACTGCCACGATCGGCGATTCTGCGGTTGCGAGCCGATGTCCGCCTGTATCATCATCGGTAAATCGGGGCGGACAGCACGCGCCGCGCGCACCAGCGGCTGGTAGGCTTTCACGTAATCGGGGGGCAGATTTTCTTTGAGCCAGTCGGGCCAGTGGGTTTGCAGGCAAACGGCATCAGGGCGTACCTGCCGAACCACCTCTGCGATGTCCTGACCATGTACTTCCTGCACAAAGCGCACCGGGTCCGGCACGTCGATGGCGAGTATCCAGACCGTAACCGGAATACGGGGATGCGTTTCGCGGATGCCTCCATCGCCGTTCAGCAGGTCGTTCAAGAAGTCCGTGTGGCTTTTGACGCGAAACTCCACCCACTTTGCGTAGAGTTCCTGCTGAGTACGCCAGAAGCGAGGGTGCGCTTCGTCGGTGAAGTCCGGCGGTTGTTCGGCATGATACATCTGCGAGAACAACGAGCGGCATCGTTCGCACAGGCAGGCGTATGCGGGAGCGGTGGGACCCGGGTATTCGGGCCAGAAGGGTTCCATGATATGTACCCCATTGAAGGGATACTGGCGAAGCACGGAAGCGATTCGTGCTTTCTTCCAGCGGCGGTATTCCGGGTGATTCAGGCACAGGCGGGTATAGCCATCGTTCATGGGCTGGCGGGTGACCATGCGCCACTGTTGCCAGCCGTCCGGCAGGTCGGTGGTGTCGTAAGTGCCGTTGCCGAAGGTGGTGTAGTCCACGTGTATCCTGCGCCGGCGCAGCGCGTTCAGCAGGTCGCGGTTCACCCGGCTGTCGCGCGTGACGATATATTGCACACCCTGAAAGCCGTTGGCGGCAATCTCTTCCGCGATACTCTCCGCACTGCGGTTCGCGTAGTACCGCCCCAGGAAGGGGTCTATTTGCACACATCGGGAAGTCATCTCTTTATCAGGATTAGCTTAGCGGCTGGAGACCTCCTCTTTACGTGCTTCGATGACTTTGACTGGCGATGCCAGTATGATGACGGGTTCACCCCAGGATGCCCAGTCGGCTGTGGAGTCATCGTTCGGTCCCACATCGGCAATCAGGCGCAGGCGCACCGTCTGACCGGCAAACGGCGACAGGTCTGCCTGCAGTTCACGCCACGAACCCTGGACGCCAGTGCCTTCCGCCAGCCGATGCACCTTGCCTTGTGCATCAATGAGTTCGAGACGGAACCACACTCCGTCGCTGGGCGCACCGCCATCGCGAATGCCGATGAAGCTGTGGAACCGACAGGGCTGGTTCGGCAGGGTGAGCGGCTTCAACTCCGCCCACGCATACCCGACGCCACCCATATACGGCGGGTGCATGAAAACCCCCTTCTTTGTCAAACCGCCCACTGGCAGGTCGCCCGTGTAGTAAACCGCGCCGGTTCCGCCGGGGTCTGGCATCTCTTTCTCGCCACGACGTGCGATGCCCCACCTGTCAACGGCGTTAATCAAATCCGCCACCACGGGCTGCGTCTCCACCACGCGCAGGCGGAGCGCAGTGCGGTGAGGGGTAATACCGTTGCGGAGGGTAATGTTCAGCACGGATTCTGCTCCAGCAGGGGCGTCCGTTTCTACCTGAAGGTCTATCTGCGCGGGGAGTTTACCGCCTTCTGCGCTGATCGACTGGGGCGAGATACGCCAGCCTCCCGATGCGCTCAGTTCGAGGCTCAACTTCTCCCCAGCTTTGGGTTTCATGCGCCATACTGGTCGCAGGAGCAGGCGCGTGGGGTCTTGCCAGCCTCCCGTTTCCCACCGCCAGCGCACGGGTTCCACCACGCGCAGCAGCATTTCGCGCGTCTCGTTGCCCGCTTGCGCCCGCACCGCCACCGTGTCACCCGGTTGCAAATCGCTATCCGCGCGAACGAAGCCCCCTAAATACTTCCCGTTTTCTACCTGCCACTGCACCTGGGCAATCCCCTGTGCTTTGACCTGCACGCTGCCGCCCGCTATCACCTCCGCTCGTTCCGCGTCGATGCTCCAGGTCTGCTTACCAGAGAACTCCAGCACGTAGCCTACGGCGTTCGGGACAGGCTCAATCCACGTCATCTGGCCGCTATCTCGCACGACAGGAGCGGACAACGGGTTGCCCTCCACATCATAAACGCGGCATGATACCAGCCTGCCACGTACCCCATAGGGACGACGGATGTAGAACGGCTGCTTTCCGCTGATGTGGATGACCTGCAAGCGGTTGGGCGCAGGGCGGGTGATTGCCAGTCCTCCATCCGACGCGGCTTCTGGCGTGGTGAAGAACTCTCCGCGCCCGTCCAGATAGATGTAGGCGTCGCTGCGCAGGTAGTCGACCTTGCGTCCGTCCACCAGCGCGGAGTAGCTCAGCAGGGCATCTTTCTGGTATGCAAGCCAGCCCGCAGGCGGCAGGACGAACGTTCGCGAGCCGATAGCCACCTTCCACTCTTCGGAGGGGTGGTCGTTCAGCCACAGCTTCAGCCCGTTGGGATACTCCACATACAGCTGTCGGCGTGTGCGGGGCAAATCGCGAATGACCGCCTCCGAGACGCTCACCAGCTTGCTTCCGTCCCAGTAGGCGATGCGTTGCGGAGCGATTAGCCCATACCGCGCCTGCACCTGCTGCAGCATGTAGTAGGAACGGCAGGTGCGCTCGATGCCGTGCTCTTCCTCCACCAGCCAGCCGATATGCCCGTAGGCGAGGGTATGCAGCAAGAAACGGTCGATGGCGCGGTCGAGGTTCTCTGGCGCGCGCCAGTTGGGGATGGCATCGCAGAACCACGATGTCCACGCCATGCCGATGTCGCACTCTTTGGTGTGAATCTGGTAGAGGTCGAACACGGGCAGCAGCGGTTCCACCGCAAGTGGACGGTTGTTGTATGCCAGCGCATAGTTGCCGTCCGCCAGTCCCGCATACATCCACTGGTAGGTGCCTTCCGAGAAGATGGGACCTCCATACACTCGTGAGTCGTTGCGCAGCAGCTCACCGTAGGCGTAGAAGGTCTGCGCGAAGGTTCCCGCACCGGGCACGCGGGCGTCGTAGTCGTTGTAGCCCCATGGCGGCACGGCGGTATGCACGTCGGTGTATGCGCTGTTGGGATTATATTTCGCCTTGATTTGCGGGGCAAGCACCGAATCGAACTCCACCGCCTTGAGCGGCTTGAGCGCCCAGTTGCGCGGCCAGGCGGGTCGCCATTCGCCGTCGGACTGTCGCTGCACGAAGTCGGGGTTCCAGTATTCGTTCACGGGGGCGAAGTCGCAGTAGTTGGTGTATAGCCCGCTGAACCACCCCAGCGACCGCTGGTGCGCCACGAAGCGTTTGAGCGCATCATCACCCCCCTTACGCGGCGCAGCACGGGTACGCAGGGTAAAGCTCTCGCCGCCATCGCGCCACGTGATTTCGTGATTGCACTGAATCAGCTTCTCGATACCATAGGCGCGGAGCCTGCGGCTGCGCTTCATCTCCTGTTCGTAGTCGGCAGGTCCCCATGTCTCCTGCCACAGCCTGTCCACCGCCAGATGGGCGTGCAATCCCACTGGGTTGGCGATGGTGGGCAACACCTCCTCCAGCATCGGCGAGACGGTAAGAAACAGCCGTTCGAACATCGGGTTGCGCGTGCCGTCGGTTTTGGGATGGTAGCGCACGCCTCCGTTAATGCGTGCCACCTCGCCCGCGGCGTACTCCGCACCATACGGTTCCGAGCCGTTGGAACGGTACCAGTCCAGCCACAGCGACGTGAACACCCAGCGGTTACCCGCACGCGAGAGCAACACCGTGGGGTGAGAGCTACCGTAGGTGATGTAGGGGATGTACATCGCACGCGGCTGTTGCACGTTGGTGAACTGCCCAAAGTGCAGGTCGGTGGCTTTGCCCGACCGGTTGATGACGTCTATAATCAGCGACTTCTGTACGATTTGCAGGCGCAGGGTCGTGCCGTCGGAGTACTCAGCGGTGACAACACCGCCCTGCTGGCGCACTTTCGTCAGGGCGGGCTCTACCGTATCCTGCCCGAAGCGCACGGCTGCTTCGGCAATGTTCCGCACCGCTCTGCCGTTCCATGCCGCGCGGATGCCGTTCAGCCCTCTGGTGGCGTCGAAGCGGTAAACCAGTGTGCCGTCTTTTCCTTCGTACAGGAAAGCGTATCGGTTGGCGTCCTCTCGCCGCACTCCCCCCTGAAACGCGCCGCTGAAGTGCATGGGCAGGATGGTCATTTCGCGGGTGGGGAAGGGTAGTTTGCCCGGTCCCGTGTTCGCACCGGGCGACTGTCCCTCAAAAAGCGTCAGGTTGCGTTTGGGGCGCGGCGCGAACTGCAGCGGGCGCAGCTCCTCGCGGTAGAAGCGCATCGAGTCCAGAAAAATCTCCCGCCACTCGGGCTGCCAGCCGCCGTTGACCTCGATACGCGCCAGATAGGCAGGCGGTTGCAGTCCGGCGGGCAGCTTGCGGTGCAGCAACCACCACTCCTTCCACTCCACTCTGGCGACCTGCACGGCATGTTCGTTGCCGGTGCTATCGCGCAGCACGACGATAATCTCCACCGGGGGTGTGTCCGGCGGGTTCTCCCAGCTCCAGCGGTTGCCGTACACCCAGAGCTCCACGCAGTTTGCCTCCTCTGGAACCGGCACTGGTTGCGGCGGGTTCATGACCACGCGTGGGGCGGAGTTACTCTGTCCGTTTCCCCTGTAGCGAAGTTTCGCCACAGGGCGGTTCCACACGTTTTGCGCCCGGCTGATCTGCAGGATGGCTTCTGCGCCATTGCTGACCTCCATCGTCCAGCCCTGAAGGTTCTCGAAGGTGAGGGTTGGTGGGGCAGGCTCGGTGCGGTTCGCCCACACCATCTCGTAGGGGCGTTGTCCTGGCGTCTCGTTGGGGTCCAATTCTGGCACGACGGTTTGGCTCATCACGGGAACTCCCCACAGGAAAAAGAGTGTCCATGCTGCCCAGCGTTTCATCGGCGTCCTCCGCACGTTGGACTAACTTTGGGTTCGTTACAGACAGACAGGTTCCTGTTGCCAACGCAACCCAATTTTTTAACCCCCATCCCAAAAACTCCTTGACAAACGGCGTTTATCTATGCTAACATTCCCACAGTCAATCCGAAGTGATGACGACCAAGAAGGGCGGAGATACCCCAGACTGCCCACTGTCTGCCCTCACGGAAGCCTTCACCTCTCGTTGACCATATTCTTTCCAAAAAGGAGGGTTTCATCCATGCGTAACCTGCGCACGGCGCTGATGCTCTCCCTGCTTCTGTGTTGCAGCGGGAGCATCATGGCGCAATCTTTCACCTATCAGGGAATGCTCAAAACTTCGGGCATCCCCGCGAACGGCAGCTACGACTTGCAGTTCAGCCTCTGGACGGCGGCTTCTGGAGGCTCGCAGGTGGGTTCTACGCTTACTCGCACCGGCGTTTCCGTGCAACACGGGCTGTTTACCGTGTTGCTGGACTTCGGCCACGTGTGGGACGGCAATGACCGCTTCCTGCAGATTGCGGTGCGTCCAGCAGGTTCTGGCAGTTACACCACGCTGTCACCGCGCGTGAAGGTCAACCCGACACCGTACGCGGTGTATGCTGGCTCGTCAGGTTCTTCGCAGCGCCCGTGGCAGACGGCAGGCAGCAATATCTTCTACAACGACGGGAATGTCGGGATTGGCACAAACAGCCCATTTGCCCGCCTGTCGTTAGGTGGCGATAACGCCAACACGAAGCTGGCGATTTGGCAGGGCACGGGTACAAGCGATGTGATGGGCTTCGGCGTCGGACCTGCCCAGTTTCGGCTTCACCTGCACAACGCCACCAACCGCTTCTCGTTCTTGAACGCGCCCGCGGGCAGCGAGGTGATGACCATTCTGGGCAACGGGCGTGTCGGCATTGGCACGAGCAGCCCTGCGGAGCGATTGCACGTTGACGGTAATATTCGTCTTGCCAATGATTCCGGCATTTTCGGATTGGGTCTGCTGATGGGCTACAATGGCTTGAAGCTCTACGGCGATGCAACGGGAGGTCCGGACCTTTACATCACGTCCGCTGGCAATGTTGGGATTAGCACGCTCAATCCGCAGGCGCTCTTGCATGTGGCTGGCAATGCCTACTTTGCCAATCCCGATAACCACACCACGTTTCAAATTCTGCCAGGCAACCTATTCGGGCAAAGCCAAGCAAACACCGCCACTTTGGAGATTCCCGGCAACGGCATCATCGGCATCTGGGACACTCTCCGCACGACGGGCGACCTGAATGTCGGAGGGAGCTACTTCTCGCTCGGCGGCGGTACGGACCCGACTTGGAGCCGCGTGCGGGCTCTCGTAAGCGCCGCGGGTGGGGGCTTGTATTGGGGCGATGTGGAAACATTGGGAGCCAACGGAAGCATCAACGTGGTTCTAACCGTACCTAGCGATTTGCCCAACCATGGCTATATAGCCGTTCACGATGCCGCCGGTGCCATGCAGGCACGTATCTATGTCAATAGCGATGGGCATGGAGTACTGGGAGCCGACCTAAAAGCCTTTTGCGTACCAGACCCCGAGGACGCGACTCGCGACATCTGGTACGGATACATCGAAGGTCCCGAAGTCGCGATGTATGTGCGCGGCACCGCTCGCCTTGTGAACGGGCGCGCCCGAATCGAACTGCCCGACCACTTCCGCAAACTCGCCGATGAGCAAGGCATGACCGTCCAACTCACGCCGCTCTCCCCCGACTCTCAAGGGCTGTGCGTTGTGCGCAAGAGCTTGGACGGCATCGAGGTGGCGGAACTGCTCAACGGGCGGGGCAACTACGAGTTCGACTGGGAAGTGAAAGCCGTGCGCAAAGAGCATCGCGCCTTCCAGGTGTACCGTTCGTGGGACGAGGCGCTGCCAGGCGGGATTGACCCTGCCGAGGCGTGGGAGGCACGCCTGCAGTCGATTCAGGAGCGTCAAGCGCGCCAGCAAGCAGGCGCGAACAAGGGAGTGCAGCGATGAGATGGCGTGGGCTACTCGCACTGACGTTGCTCGCGTTGACGGCGGTGCAGGCACTTGCCCAATCGGGAGGCGGTTATGACCTCTCGTGGGGCGTTATCGCAGGGGGAGGCGTCACCTTCAGCACCGGCGGCAACTACTCATTGGGCAGCACCGTCGGGCAACCCGTCGCCATCGGGGCAAACCCGCTGCGCGCAGGGGGTAACTTCGACCTCACCGACGGCTTCTGGTTCGTGCGGTATGCCACTCTCTCGGGCAGGATCACCCTGCGCGACTTTGCAGGTGATGTGACACTGGTTCCCGTCGAGCTGCAGATTCGCGCCGCAGGCAGTGTCACGCCTCTGCAGGTGCATACGCTGTCGCTGAACGCATCGGGGGACTACTCGTTGGTGGCTCCGTTAGACGGGGTGTATGACCTGTCGGCGAAGGGGTCGCACTGGCTGCGTCAGACGCTGGCTGGGGTGTCGGTGTTCGGGGCGGCGACGGCAGACTTCTCGTTGTGGAATGGGGACATCGACGGGGACAACGAGGTGACGCTGTTTGACTTTGGCGCGCTGGTGGCGGCATTCGGTTCGATGCCTGGCGATAGCAACTGGAGCGCGGAGGCAGACTTAGACGGTGACGAGGAGGTAACGCTGTTTGACTTCGGCATTCTGGTGAGCAACTTCGGGGCGACCGGAGACGACTAGCGGCTCGCAGGGTGCGCTAGCTGCCCCCTCCCACATAGCCCCCTTGACCCCCGTGCCCGCATACGGTAAACTGAAAGCACATCTGCAAGGAGTTATGGGATGACGGGACGTTTGTGGGCGCCGTGGCGGATGCAATATGTCGCGTCGGCACGCCAAAAGCCAGAGGGATGCCTGTTCTGCCAGAAGTCGCGCGAGCCGGTATCTGCGGACAGCATGGTGCTGTTCCGGGGGGAATATGCTTTCGCGATGCTGAACGCCTTTCCCTACACCAACGGCCACCTGATGGTCGCGCCCGTCCGCCACACCGCGGACATGAACGCACTCACCGACGCCGAACTGCTGGAAATCGCCCGATTCGTGCGCCACTGCGTGAACTTATTGCGAGAAGCATACCATCCGGATGGTTTCAATATCGGCGTGAATGTGGGCAGGGCGGCGGGGGCAGGCATCGAAGACCACATCCACTGGCACATCGTGCCCCGCTGGAACGGCGACACCAACTTCATGCCGGTGCTGGCAGACGTGCGTGTCATCCCCGATAGTCTCGAAAACACCTATGCGAAACTCTGTGACGCTTTGAGACGGCTTGATGGCGATGGAACTGACACTGGACCTGTGGGGCGTGGAGAACCCTGAGGAAGAACTGGAGAAGGTGCGCAAGCAGGCGTTGCAATGCACTGCCTGTCGTCTGGCGGAAACCCGCACGAATGTGGTGTTTGGGGAAGGCAACCCGCGTGCGCCGCTAGTATTTGTAGGCGAGGGACCTGGCGAACACGAAGACGCTACCGGTCGTCCGTTCGTGGGACGGGCGGGCGCATTGCTGGACCAGGCGTTACGCGAGAACGGGCTGAGCCGCAAACACGTGTATATCTGTAACGTTATCAAGTGCCGTGCTTCCATCGTGGAGAATGGGCGTGTGCGCAACCGTCCTCCCTATGCCGACGAAATCGCCGCGTGCCATAAGTGGCTTGACCTGCAGTTAAGCATCATCCAGCCGTTGGTGATTGTGTGCCTGGGTGCGCCTGCTGCTAACACGTTAATCCACAAGAACTTTAAGATGACCCAAGAACGCGGTATCTGGTACCCCTGCAAGTATGCGAAATACGCGATGGCGACGCTTCATCCCGCATACATCCTGCGCCAGGAAGGCGAAAGCTACCAGCAGAACTATCGGCTGCTGGTTCAGGACATCGCCGCCGCGCGACAGAAGGTGATCGAAGCCAAAAAGGAACCCAAAACCACCCTGTTTTAGTCTAAAAGCTAGTGGTAAAGCAACCATGCAAAAACACATCCGTCGTCGCAGGCTTTATACTGCGTGTGGATTGGCGTACCTTAAAGCGGGCGGCTACATGATATTGTCATGATAGGTGTCCTACCGAACGACGCACCGTGTCCGGAAAGCGAAAGGGGGCAGTATATGGAGGATTTGACGCAACGCATCGAACCATACGGCACTCAGCGGACCCAGCAAATCTCTCCCTTCGGTGAGCGCACCCAGCAGGTAGGCGCGGGGGCACCCACAGTGATGGGCGCACCCATGCGCGCGTTGCAGATGGAGTGCCTGCTGGGTCGGGAAGTCGGCAACGCCTACGGTGGTCGGGAACACCTGCTGGTGGAAATCACCGGAACCAGCGCGGGTGTGGGCAGGCGACTGCCCCTGAACCTCTGTCTGGTCATCGACCGCAGCGGTTCGATGGAGGGGGAACCCATCGACTACGTGAAGCGCGCCTGCGGCTATGTGGTCGACCTGCTTGACCAGAACGATATCCTGTCCATCATCACCTTCTCGGACACCGTAGACGTGGTGATGCCCGCGCGGCGCGTGGTGAATAAGACTCTCATCAAGGAGCATATCCAGCGCATAGACATCGGCAACACGACCAATCTGTACGACGGGATGCTGGTCGGTTGCCAGCAGGTGGCAGCGGTGATGAGTGAGCAGGTATTGACGCGCGTGCTGGTGTTCACCGACGGAGAGCCGACATCGGGCATTAAAGATTTCGCGTCTATCGTGCAGCTGGCGGCGGAGCAGAAAGCACGGGGCATCACCATCACCGTGCTGGGCTTTGGACCCGAGTTCAACGAGGAGCTGCTGGCGGGCATCGCGCGGCGCAGTGGCGGAAACTACTACTATATCCAGCGCCCCGAACTCATCCCCGAGGTGTTCCGGCGCGAGCTGGAGCTGCTGATGACCGTCGTGGCGAAAAACGTCCGGCTGATACTCACCTTGCCGCGCTTCACGCAGACACGGCAGGTGTATGGCGCGCAGCCCAACGTGCAGGGCAGGGTGGTGGAAATCCCACAGGTGGACATCGAGCGGGGCGCAGTGGTCACGCAGCTGGTGGAGTTCGACCTGCAGATGCGCCCGCCGGGCAAATATCGTGTGGCGAAGGTCGCGCTGGCGTATGACGACACCATCACGGGCAGGGTGGAACGCATCGAGGCGGATGCGGTCATGGAGTTCACGCAGGATGTCTCGCGCATTCCACAGGCCATCCACCCGCGCGTGCAGCGCGAGATAGAGATACAGCAGCTCTCGCGCAATCTGGAGCGTACGGTGATGGGCTTAAAGACTCAGCAGCTTTCTGCGGCGGAGGTGCGACAGGAGCTGGAGCGTACCATGGCGATGCTCACTCGACAGGGCAGGCTGCAGGAAGCGCAGGAGATACAGCAAGCACTCTCCGCACTCGGCTCCGACACCAGTGTGGTGGAGAAAACGCTGATGGGAACCGCTTACTCGCTGGAGGTGGGAAAGAGTAAACAACCATGAGTACCTTTGACCCGCATGAAGACCTGTACGCGCTGCTGGAGGTACCACCCGATGCCTCCGATGAGCTGATTCGAGAGCAGTACCGCAAGCTCGTACAGCAGTATCTGTGGGACCGGGAGAAATTCGCGCGGCTGAACCGCGCTTTTGAGGTGCTGAGCAACCCGGACCTGCGCGCGGAATACGATAAACAGGCGGCGATTGCCCGTCCACGCCCCGATGTGAGCGCACTGGCGTCCGCCGCCGCTCCCGAGGTGGTACCGACCGTTATCGGCATGCCCGCGCAGGAGATGCTGACGACCCAGCAGATTGCGGATGTGCAGCGCACGCAGATGGGGCTGCGTGTCACCTGCCCAGTGTGCAAGACCGAGACTTCAGCGGTCGATGGCTATTGCGAGGAGTGTGGCTTTGCGCTGGAGGGAGCAGAGGGCGTGCAGGAGGTGCCTGAGCTGCCGCAGTCCGAGTTGCCGACGCTTGTGGACGCGGCAGGGAGCGTATATTCGCTGCGTCCGGGCGTCAACACGGTAGGCAGGTTGAACGCCGACGTCTTGCTTTCCGACCCCAGCGTTTCACGAAGCCACGCACGCATTGTCGTGCAGGACGGCGCGGTCACCATCGAGGACGTGGGTAGCACCAACGGCACCTTTGTGAACGGGCAGAAGCTCACCCCGCAGGTACCCGTGCCGCTGGTGGATGGCGCGGAAATCGCCTTTGGAGGGACGAAGTTGACCCTGCGGATGCCGGGGGCGGCTCCTGCCCTGCCTGCAGCAGAGACCACCCTTGCCGCCTCCGCACCGGTGACCCAAACGTTGACGGTAACCGCGGAGGAGGATTTTGCTGGGGTACCGGAGGCGGAGGAAGAGGCGGAGGTGGTGGCTTACTGGTGCAGCGACGACGGCACGATGCGCATACCGCTGTCGCCGGGCATGTACACCATCGGGCGCAGACCCAGCAACCACATCGTCATACCCGACCCTTACGTTTCCGGCAACCACGCGATTTTGCTGGTGGAGCCGGACCTGGTGAACATCGAGGACGTGGGCAGCACCAATGGTACCTTCGTGGACGATACCAAACTCATCCCGCACGTCGCCGCGCCATTGCCCTTCGGGGTGAAGGTGCAGATAGGGCAGGGGACTTTCCATCTGGAGGCGGCACAGCCGTCCGCAGTCATCGAGCAGGAGGCTGCCGACACCGCGGAGACCGTCAGTGAAGAGGCAACGGAAGATGCAGAGCAGTCATAGCAGGCAATCGGTGAACGACGAAGTAGAGATTACCGCCAAGTTCCGGCGCAGCGAGGTGCTGGCACAGCCTCCGCGTGAGCCAAAAGCACAGCCGGACATCGTACCCTTCGTGCGGTTCGGAGCGAAGACCGACCTGGGCAACGTGCGCGAGAACAACGAAGACAAGTATGACTTTTTTGAGCCGACAGAACCCATGCTTCTGGCGGAACGCGGCAGCGTGTATGCGGTGTGCGACGGCATGGGCGGGCACAGCGCAGGGCAAATCGCCAGCGAGCTGGCTCTGAAAACCTTTCTGAAGGCGTATTATGATTTGGAGCTGCCCGATATCAACACCGCTCTGTTTACAGCGGTGCAGGCGGCGAACGCGCTGGTGCGTGAGGTGGCGCAGTCCATCCCGGGCAGGCGAGGCATGGGCACGACGCTCACGGCGGCAGCGTTGTGCGAAGGCGAGGCACACGTTGTGCACGTGGGCGACAGCCGGTGCTATCTGGTGCGCGGTGAGGTCATCGAGCAAGTCACCGATGACCATTCCTACGTGATGGAGCAGGTGCGGCAGGGGTTACTGTCGCCGGAGGAGGCACAGTATTCGCCCTATCGCAACGTCATTACCCGTTCCATCGGGATGGAGGTGCTCGAACCGGACATCTACCGCGTGCCTTTGCAGGCGGGCGACCGGCTGGTGCTATGCACCGATGGGCTGACCACGCACGTGCCCGACGACCGCATCGCGGATGTGGTGCGCACTCACTCGCCGTCGGCGGCGGCGCAGCGGCTGGTGGAAATGGCGCTGGAAGAAGGCGGCTCGGATAACGTCACGGTAGTGGTGGTGCACATTCTGGAACTGTTGAGCTGGGAGCAGGCACGGCAGATAGGCTGGGTGTAAGGGATGAACACCTCGGTGAACACGCTGGGCAAATATCAGATTGTACGCGAAATCGCCCGCAGCAACGACATCGTGTGGGAGGCGGTAGACCCCGAGCTGGGCCGGCGCGTGGCGATTAAGGAGCTGAATCTGCCCGAAGGCGTCACCGAGGTGCAAAAACAAGAGCGCATCAACCGCTTCCTGCGCGAGGCGAAGGCGGCAGGACGGTTGAGCCACCCCAACATTGTGACCATCCACGAGGTTGGCGTCGAGAACGGTCGCCACTACATCGTGATGGAGTATCTGGAGGGCGAGAACCTGCGCGAACGCCTGCAGCGTCAGGGAGCAATCCCCCTGAAAGAGGCAGTGGACATCACCCTGCAGGTGCTTGCCGCGCTGGAACATGCTCATCGGATGGGGGTGGTGCATCGCGACATCAAGCCCGAAAACATCCACCTTTTGCCGGACGGGCTGGTGAAGCTGACCGACTTCGGCATCGCCCGCATCGTGTTTGAACCCAACATCACCATCGACGGGCAGATTTTCGGCACGCCCAGCTACATGTCGCCGGAGCAGATCGAGGGGGGCGAAATAGACGCGCGCACCGATATCTTCTCGATGGGTGTCGTGTTGTATGAGATGCTCACCGGTCGCAAGCCTTTCACCGGCGAGAGCATCGTCACCATTACATATAACATCATGCACAAAGAGCCAACGCCTCCCCCAGGAGTGCCGTATGGCATCGAGCGGGTGCTGATGCGCGCGATGGCGAAGCGTCCGATAGACCGCTATTCCTCCGCGCGCGAGATGGCGGAGGACTTGAAGCGGGCGATGGAGCCGGGTTCGCTGGTGATGCCCGCGCCGCCTCCTGTGATTGGTTCGCCCCCTCCGGTGGCGTCACCGGGCTCGTCTTCGTTACCACCCTTGCTGAACCCGGTGCCAAACCCTGCGTCAGCCGGGGGGCAGGTTTCCTCGCTCCCTCAGGTGCAGAAAAAGCCTCCGCCGCCCTTGCCCAAGCCACGCGAGCCCTGGTTGTCGCCAAGGGAGAGTGAAGCCATGAAGCAGATGATACTGGTCTTATTCCTCGGTTTGCTCATTGTGCTGATTGCTTACGGCATCAACATTGCCTACGAGCGCTATGCGGAATTGCAGCGCCTGGAGGCGCTCAGCACGCAGATGAGCGATGGGGTGAAGCTGGCACAGGCAGGCAACTATCGGGAAGCACTGGCACGTTTTGTCAACGTGTTCCAGAATGGAAGGTCGGATGACGTTCGAGCGGTAGCCGGGCGCAACGCCGCGGTCTGTTTGGTGCATCTGGGGGACGAAGCTCTGCAAATGGGGCGAACCGACCTGGCGTTGCAATACTACCAAACAGCGCTGGAGTATGACCCGCACTCCACCGCCGCTCGCCAGAGGGTGGATCAGGTATCTCGTTTGCACTCAGGCAATCTGGACGTCGCCCCGCCGATTGCGCCACCACCCGCTGTGCGTCCGAATGGCTCTTCGCCTGAGCCTCCGCCACGCCCGCGTGGCAACGAGCAACTGGCAATGGAACTTTACCTGCTGGGTCTGGAAGCATACCGGCGCGGCGACCGCCTGGGGGCAGTAGACCTCTGGCAACGGGCGATTCAGGCTGCTCCCGGCTCCGATACCGCCAAACTGGCAATGGAGTCTATCCAGCAGATGACCGCAAGATAGTAACAAATGGTAGCCGATGCGGTGCGCTCCCATTTCGGGGCTGACGGTCAATGATCGATTTTCACCGCCTGCCCTGTTTCTGCCGAGCGAAACGCCGCTTCGATAATCTGGATGGCTTTGCGTATCTCTTCGGGTTCGCCTCCTGAGAGAGTTGCTGTGTACTTTTTCCAGCAACAGGGTAAACATCCTTTGCGGGCTAAAGTATAATAGCGGGACAGTAGCAGGCGCCATGGAACGAGGGCAGACGGAGGCAGGGAGAAACTGTGAGTAACCGGCAGAACATATGCGAAGAGTTACTGGCAGCGGCACGAGAGGCACGCCGCCACGCCTACGCACCCTATTCGGGCTATGCGGTGGGGGCCGCTGTCTATGGTGAGGACGGACGCATCTACACCGGCGCGAACGTGGAAAACGCCAGCTATGGTCTCACCGTTTGCGCCGAGAGGGTGGCGATATTCCGTGCGGTCAGCGAAGGGGCACGTCGTATCCGTGCGCTGGCAGTGGTCACACCGGATGGCGGCACCCCCTGCGGCGCGTGCAGGCAGGTGCTGGCGGAGTTCGCCGACGAAGATGTGATAGTCTGGTGTGCCTCCGAAGAGGTGGCAGGCGTGCAGGAGTACGGCTTCAGTGAACTGCTGCCACATGCTTTTAGCCTGCCTCAGCGGGTGTCCAGCGAAGATGAGCTGATTCTGGGAGGAACGTAGTGATGGAGCGCGTTGCGGTGCAGTTCGGTGCAGGTAACATCGGACGTGGTTTCACGGCTCAGCTGTTTCACGAGTCCGGGTATGAGGTGGTTTTTGTAGAGGCTGTGCCGTCGCTGGTGGAGGAGATTAACCGCCGCAAGAAATACGTGATCCACATCGTAGACAATGGAGAAGAGGTAGAGATTACGGACATCCGCGCCGTTCACAGTGAGGATGTTCAACAGGTGGCACAGGAGGTAGCTCGCGCTGGCATTGCCTGTACCGCGGTGGGTGTCCATGCGCTCCATCAGGTAGCGCCTTTGCTGGCATATGGTATTGCTCTGCGCAGCCAGCGTCCCGATTCTCTCCCCCTGAACATTCTCATCTGCGAGAACCAGATTGATGCAGACCAGATATTGTATGAAAAAGTTCTGGAGCATTTACCTGCTGAACTGCACGAGTATGTGCGCTCGCAAATCGGTTTTGTGTTGTGCGTGGTGAGCCGAATGGTGCCTGTCATGACCCCCGAAGAGAAGCGGGCGGACCCGCTGACGATCAAAGTGGAAGCATATAAAAGGCTACCGGTGAACGCGCGGGCAATAAAGGGTGAGATTCCGTCTATCGTTGGTCTGGAGCCGGTGCAGAACTTTGCAGGTTATGTGGAGCGCAAACTGTTCGTGCACAATGCTGCCCACGCTACGCTTGGGTACCTGGGATGGCTGAAGGGCTATACCTACGTGTATGAAGCGATGAAAGATGAATGGATACGTTCCGTGCTGGATGAAGCCATGCAGGCGGTGAGCGAGGTTCTCGTCCGCAAGCACGGGTTTACCCCTGAAGAGATGCGGGAACATGTGCAGGACCTGTACCGTCGTTTTGAAAGCGTCGCACTGGGTGACACGGTAGCACGGGTAGCGCGTGATCCGGAGCGCAAGCTGCGCCCCGACGACCGACTGGTCGGGGCGGCAAGACTGCTATGGGAGCACGGCGTGGAACCGAGGGCTCTTTGCATCGTCATCGCCGCCGCTTTGCTTTACGACAACCCCGAGGATGAATCCGCAGTGGCACTGCAGAAGCGTATCGAGCAGGAGGGCGTCTCCGCGGAACTGGAAAGGCTGACCGGCATCACTGCCGACATGCCCATGCACCAGTGCATTCTGGATGCGTACGCCCGGCTGAAAAACTAAGCAAACGCTTGCACTGCAGACAGTCGCTGATGCGGGCGCGTCTACTCCCAGATGCCCAGCGCCAGCTTTGCCTCTTCACTGCAGTGGACGCGCGGATCCCAGCGAGGTTGCCAAACCAGCTGCACGTACGTTTCCTTCACAAAGGGCAACTCGGACAGCCGGTCACGAATCATCTCCTCCAGCATGGGTCCGATGGGGCAGCCGGGGCTGGTCAGCGTCATGGTGATAAGCACGTTGCCCTCGTCATCCCTGTCGATACCATATACCAGACCCAGATTGATGATGTCGATACCCAGCTCCGGGTCGTATACGGTCATCAGCCGTTCACGGATTTGCGTTTCCTGTTCTTGCGTCAGTGCCATACCGCGCTCCCGTTATTTGCTGAGAATCTCCTCCAGAGTCGTCCATGCCAGCAGAGCGCACTTGATACGCACCGGGTAGTTTTTCACCCCTTCTAACGCGCTCAGGTCATCCTCTTCGTCGAAGGGTTCGTGCGGTGCGCCTGTGAGCATGGCTTTGACCCGCTCCTGCAGCACCTTTGCCTCTTGCAGGGTCAATCCGCGTATCGCTTCCGTCAGCATGGAAGCAGACGCCTGGCTGATAGAACAGCCTCGCCCCTCAAAACGTGCTTCCACAATCCGGTCGCCGTCCGTCTTTAAATAGAGCGTGAGCTCGTCGCCGCACAAAGGGTTCATCCCTTCGGCGGTCAGGTTAGCATCGGGCAGCGCACCCTTGTAACGCGGATGGTGATAGTGCTCCAGAATGATTTCACGGTAGAGTTCGTCATCCAGCATATTTGCCAAAGACCTTCCTGACGTCGTCTAGCGCCTGTACAAATGTACGGATCTCCTCTACCGTATTATACAGGTAAAAGCTGGCGCGTGCGGTCGCGGTGAGGTCCAGTCGGCGCATTATCAGCTGGCAACAGTGATGTCCGGCACGGATAGCGATACCGCGTGCGTCCAGTATCTGCGCCACGTCGTGTGGGTGGACGTGCTTGAAGTTAAACGAGACCAGCCCGCAGCGGCGCCGGGCATCGCGCGGTCCGTAAATGACGATGTCCTCTTCGTCCTCCAGCAAGCGCAATGCCTCTGCCGTGAGTTGTTGTTCATGCTGCTGGATGGCTTCCATACCGACCTGTTGCAGGTAGTCCACCGCCGCGCCGAAGGCAATCCCGTCGGCGATGTTGGGTGTTCCGGCTTCGAACTTGGTGGGGATGTCTGCCCACGTGCTGAACTGGTGCGTCACGCGGCGGATCATGCTACCTCCACCCAAGAAGGGAGGCATCTCTTCCAGCAGTTCGCGCCGAGCGTACAGCGCACCGATACCCGTGGGTGCCAGCATCTTGTGCCCGGAAAAAGCGTAGAAGTCACAGCCTATCTGGCCGACATCGACGGGCTTGTGCGGAACCGCCTGTGCGCCATCAATCAGCACCTTGGCGCCCACTGCGTGCGCCTTTCGGGTAATCTCTTCCACGGGGTTCATCGTGCCCAGTACGTTGGACACGTGGACGATGGTGACCAGCTTCGGTTCCAGCTTCAGCGCGTCGTCGAGAGCCTCCATGTCCAGCTCGCCCTCTGGTGTGAAGGGAACGTAGTGCAGTTGTACCCCCGTGAGGCGAGCAATCAGCTGCCAGGGCACGATGTTGGAGTGATGTTCCATCTCGGTCAGCACGACGCGGTCGCCGCTTTTCAGGTTTGCCAGCCCCCAGGCGTACGCCACCAGATTAATCGCTTCGGTGGTGTTGCGGGTGAACACCACGCTCTCCGGCTCCGCGCCGATGAACCGTGCCACCTTCGCGCGAGCAGACTCGTAGGCTTCGGTAGCTTCTTCCGCCAGTGTGTGCAATCCGCGATGCACGTTGGCGTTGGTAAACTCGTAGTAGCGTACCAGCGCGTCGATGACCTGGCGCGGCTTCTGGGATGTCGCGGCGTTGTCCAGATAGACGAGTGGATGCCCGTTGACACACCGTTGTAAAATCGGGAAATCGGCACGGATTGCCTCCACGTCGTATTCTAACTGCGTTTGCAGGGATGTCATCATTGAAACCACCTCCTAACCTGTCTCAGTCCGAACCGGTTTCCTCATCCGGCAGTTCGATGTGTATCTCACCGTCGTCTACAACCACGTTGTAGGTCCTGACCGGCTTCGTGGCAGGAAGGGTCAGTGCCTCTCCGGTTCGGATGTCGAAGTGCGCCCCGTGCTTTGGGCACTCGATCTCGTAATCCATCAGTTCGCCCTCGCTTAGCGAAGCCAGAGCGTGGGAACAGGTATCGTCGATCGCGTAGAACTCATCAGGAGAGGGTCGGCAGAGAGCTATCCGCCTGCCGTCCACCTCAACAGCCAGTGCCCTGCCGACCCCCACCTCCGAGACGCTGGCTACCCGGATGCGCATCGCCGTCCTCAGAACCTCCTGCGGGCAATCTTTTCATCCACCTTCGCGCTGACCATCTCGCGCAGGCTTTTCGCCGGGATGCGGTCCAGCACCGGCTGTAAGAAGCCTTCCACAATGAGTCGTTTCGCGTCGCGCGGTGGCATCCCTCGGCTCATCAGGTAGAACATTTGCTCTGTATCTACCGGTGCAACAGTGGCGCCGTGCGTGCAGCGCACATCGTTTGCCTCAATCTCCAGATTGGGCAACGTTTCGGCGTGTGCCGAACTGCTCAGCACCAGATTTTCGTTGCGCTGGTAGGCGTTTGCCTTCTGCGCGCCCGGATCGATGCGTATCAACCCGCTATACGCGGAGTATGCCTGTTCGTCCAGCGCGACTTTGAAGAGCAGGTCGCTGGTGGTATTGCCGACGGTATGCAGCTGCACCGTGTGGTGGTCGAAATGCTGGTTACCGTCACCGAACACCACACCCAGCATATCGCTGACCGCGCCTGGAGAGCACAGCACAGACTCTATGGTGGCTTTGCTCAGCGACGCACCCAGAGCAACGGTAATGGTGGTGAGGTGGGAATCCCTGCCCAGCACTGCCCTCTGGTGGTGGAAGTATTCCATACCCTGTCCCCACTGCTGGAACAGCACATAGGTGAGCTCTGCGCCTTCGCCGAGAACCAGATCAGCCACGCCGCTGCCGAAGGTGCGCGTGGACAGGTCTGGAGAGACCATGCCGTCCAGTAAGGTGACGCTTGCACCGTCTTCCAGAATCACCAGCGTGTGGGGGAACACCGCGTGCGCCTCTTCCACCGCAAAGAACGCTTGGAGGGGAAGACTCACCTTCACCCCGGGCGGCACAATCAACACCGTGCCGCCAGTTGCGTAGGCACGCGCCATCGCGGTGAATTTCTCATCGGCTGGGTCATAATCCACGGTCTCTAAAGCCCGGCGGATGACGTCGGGATGTTGCTGCACCGCCTGCGACCAGCTGGTGAACACCACCCCCGCTTTGCGCACGCTATCGGTGACGCGCTCGTAGACCAGCGTGCCATCCAGAAAAGCCAGCGTGCCGCCGATACGCCGAGTGGCTCCGTGGATAGTGGCGTCCAGCCAATCAGGTAACGAACGATGCTCGGCGGGCAGGGCGGGCGCGATGTCCTCCAGCACCAAGTGACTGATGTCGGTGCGCCGCCAGTGCTCGTGCGTGCGCGGGGGAGTGGGCGTCTCCCGGAAGCGATGCCATGCCTCGCGCCGGTGCGCCACCGCCCACTCCGGCTCCGCTAAGTGCCGACCGATGGCTTCTATCAACTCCAGCCCCGCAGGGCTGGTGGTGGTCAAAGTCTCCTTCATTAGCCGACCGAACCCTCCATCTCCAGAGCGATGAGACGGTTCAGCTCCACCGCGTACTCCAGTGGCAGCTCCTTCGCGAACGGCTCGAAGAAACCGTTGATAATCATGGTGGTGGCTTCCTCCTCGCTCAGTCCGCGGCTCATCAGGTAGAACAGCTGCTCCTCGCCCACCTTGCTGACGGTAGCTTCGTGCTCGATGCGCACATCGTCCTCTTTCACATTCATGGTGGGATAGGTGTCGGAACGCGAGAACTCATCCAGCAGCAGCGCGTCGCAGCGCACGTTGCACTTGACACCGACCGCGCCCTCATCCACCTGCACCAGCCCGCGATAGGTGGTTCGTCCGCCACCCTTGCTGATGGACTTGGAGACGACGGTGGACGTAGTGTATGGCGCGGCATGGACGACCTTCGCGCCTGCGTCCTGATGCTGCCCCGGACCGGCGAAGGCTACCGACAGGATGTCGCCGCGCGCGCCTTTACCGACCATATAGACGCTCGGGTACTTCATCGTGAGCTTGGAACCCAGATTCCCGTCCACCCACTCGACGGTAGCGTCCTCGTAAGCCACTGCTCGCTTGGTGACCAGGTTGTAGACGTTTTTGGACCAGTTCTGCACGGTGGTGTAGCGGATGTGTGCGCCCTTCAGCGCCACCAGTTCCACCACCGCCGAGTGCAACGAGTCGGTCGAGTAGATGGGCGCGGTGCAGCCCTCGATGTAATGCACGCGGCTGCCCTCGTCGGCGATAATCAGGGTGCGCTCGAACTGCCCCATATTCTCCGCGTTGATACGGAAATACGCCTGCAGTGGGATTTCCACATGCACCCCCGGTGGAACGTAGATGAACGAACCGCCGGACCACACCGCCGAGTTGAGCGCAGCGAACTTGTTGTCAGCGGGGGGTATCACCTTGCCGAACCAGCGGCGCACCAAATCGGGATACTCGCGCAAGCCCGAGTCCATGTCCATGAAGATAACGCCTTGCCGCTCGAGGTCTTCACGGATGGAGTGGTAAACCACCTCCGACTCGTATTGCGCGGAGACACCCGCTAAGAACTTGCGTTCCGCCTCGGGGATACCCAGCTTCTCGAAGGTGTTTTTAATCTGCTCGGGCACCTCGTCCCACGTCCTGCCCTGCTTCTCAGCGGGTTTGATGTAGTAGTAGATGTCGTCGAAGTCGATTTCGCTCAGCAGCCGCGTATTGCCCCAGGTCGGCATTGGCTTCTTCAGGAATATCTCCAGGGCGCGCAGACGGAACTGGCGCATCCAATCTGGCTCGCCCTTGAAGTGCGAAATCATCTCCACCACGCGGCGGTTAAGACCCTTCTCCGCCTTGTAGACGTACTCTATCTCATCGCGAAAACCGTACTGGTAATCGGTGCCGACATCCAGCAAAGACTGCGGTGCTGCCATTTAACCCACCTCCTGTAGTGTTTTCTCCTCGACGCCTGGCTCTCGCAGGATCCAGTCATAGCCGCGCTGCTCCAGCTCGTGTGCGAGGCTCTCATCGCCGGAGCGGATGATGCGCCCGTTCACCATCACATGCACGAAGTGCGGACGGATGTAGCGCAGGATGCGCTGGTAGTGCGTGATGAGCAGGACGCCCGTATCCTCGCCAGCGATTCGGTTGACGTTTTCGGAAACGATGCGCACCCCATCGATGTCCAGCCCCGAGTCGGTCTCGTCCAGAATCGCCAGCTTGGGCTTGATTAAGCCCATCTGCACGATTTCGAGCCGCTTCTTCTCACCGCCCGAGAAGCCTTCGTTCACGTATCGGCTCCCGAAGCTGTCGGGCATGTGCAGGGCGCGAAACTCCTCTTTCAGGGCGTTGCGGAACTCCCGTGCGCTCATCTCCTCACCACGCAGCGACTTCAGCGCGCTGCGCAGGAAGTTCGCCACGCTCACGCCAGGAATGGCAACGGGATACTGGAAGGCGAGAAAGATACCCGCACGGGCGCGCTCATCCACCTCCATCTCCAGCAGGTTCTGTCCCTCGAACAGCACCTCGCCTTTGGTCACCTCGTAGCGCGGGTGTCCCATCAAAGTGGCAGCGAGCGTGCTTTTGCCCGAACCGTTGCGTCCCATCAGCGCGTGGATCTCCCCGCGGTTGACGGTGAGGTCCACTCCACGCAGAATCTCTTTACCGTCCACGCTAACGTGTAAGTCGCGAATCTCCAGAAGCGGTTGCTGGCTCATCGTGTTTTATCTTCCCTCCGACGATGTTTGGATAACTTCTGCTGGCTGGCGTTCCGAGAGGGAGATTGTGTTGTCCGTCCGTGAAAGGATGGATGGTACCAGCGGACGTGCCTCTCCCTCCACCAGGTGTTTCAGAGTGATACGGTTGAAAACCACCGACAGGTAGTCCGCGACAAAGCTCCACACAGAATGGAGCTCGCAGCCGCCGTGATGCACGCAGATTTCGCGGTCGCCTGAGAACTGGCTGCACAACGAGTCTGCAATCAACACCCCGCCCAGCGCGTCCAGCACCTGCCGAAGGGTAATCTGGTCGGCAGGGTAAGCCAGTCGGTAGCCGCCCTGTGCGCCTCGCACGCTTTCGGTCAAGCCTGCGCGGTTCAGCAGGTAAAGCAGCTTCTCCACGTAGGCGACGGAAAGCCCCTCATATTGCGCAATCTGGCGCACATTCACGGTCTCGCCAAACGGCTTGCGGGCGAGGTGCATGATGCAGCGCAGTCCATATTCCTCTTGCGCGGTGATTTTCACCCCTTCTCAACCTCCACCCATATTATGGCTAATCCTTACAAAAAAGTCAAGTATCTCTGAGGGTGTTCGATAAATCCTGCAGACATCCTGTATCCATAAACACCACAAAAGCTGCCATCCCCAACCAACTGCACCACACCCATAACCGTCCCCCCTGCGTGTAACCCACCACTGCCGCTTTCACATGCGCACACTGCAGACGCAACGCGTCCCCACGCCAATACTGCGACACAAACACCCCAGCATACCCAAAACCCGTGCCGTCCGCAAAAGCACACCGCCTCGCACCAGTCAGCGTCTCTAACGCGATACCCTGCTGTGCTAACCAATCACCCTCAGGATCCCGAGCAGCTGCATGCGTTCTTGCATCTGCCCGAAAGTGTGGTAAAATAAGGTCCAAATATCACTTCGCAGGCGGGGAGCGATGTGATGGAGCGACTACCAACGCGTTACCTCCCTCTCACTCTGCTCGGGTTCGCAGGTGCTTATCTCACCAGGTTGGTAATACTTCCACCACAGCAGCTGGCACCCATATTGCATCTGGATCCAACGATTGCCTCCCTGCTGGTATACGTGTTGTGGTCAGCAGCAGGCGTTGGGCTGATAGCGTGGTTGTTGGGGCACGAAGGGTTCACGTGGAAACATCTTGGCTGGACAGGCCAGATGAGCCTGTCCAGCACTGTCGCCGCTGTGACGTGTACCCTGCTTGCTATCGCGTTGTGGGTGCCGGTTAAATCGTTTACCGATATGGTTGGTATTCCGTACTACTGGGACCCCACCAGGCGACACTTCATGAATCCACACTCGCCACAGGATTTGGTGACAGTATTTGTGCTGGGAGTATTGTGCGTGCCCGCTTTAGAGGAAACGCTGTTTCGCGGTTACCTTCTGTCTGTATTGTATGAGCAGTGGGGTGCTTTTCTCGGTTTGCTAGTGCATAATCTCGTTTTCGCCGCCATCCACGGTTACTATGGTGCGGGGCTCATGGTATATATCTTCGTCTGGGCGATGTTTCCGGCGTGGTTGTTTCTGAGGTATCGTTCGCTTTACCCATGTCTTCTCATGCACGCACTCAACAACGTGTTTGTGGACATCGTGGTGCCAGTGTTTCTCGCTAGATAACCTCAAGCTCACCCTTTTTCAGTTCCCCTGCCACCTGGTTGTACCATCTCATCCAATGTCACGCCAGTAGACATGAGGTTCACGCGTGTTAGCAGGTCTGTCTTGCCCAAAGCACCAGAGGCAACCTGCTCTTCGCATAAGCCGTAAAAAAGGAATTACGGCAGTCTACCTGCGTAATAAAAATAGGACTTACGCAGTTGCGATGGGCACCTGACGGGCCATGTATTTTTCAACGACTGCGGAGACGATTTTATGTCATGCTGAAGTCTATGTTGTTTGTCAAGGGCTACCAGCCGCTACCCCCCCACAGCGGGCATATACTCAGACACGTAACAGCGACCGTCCCGCAAGCACGCCGCCAAACGATGCAACAA